>Ga0136655_1001209_pt1 | contig 11602 bp, 3 predicted proteins | sample CPBDNA_2_FD_94863 | JGI IMG/M metagenome (GOLD analysis project Ga0136655, IMG submission 94863) | Freshwater to marine salinity gradient microbial communities from Chesapeake Bay, USA - CPBay_Spr_15_0.8_DNA (version 2) | ecosystem: Environmental > Aquatic > Marine > Coastal | place: USA...
CCTTTCCGATTTCTTGCGGGACCACATTGATCTTTGGAAGATTCTCCTCGGTGGAAATATCCAATGTAATATCCAAATTCATGTCCTCGCTATTTCTATACTTAGACAAAAAACTATGATAGGACATTCTCAGGAATCCATTGGCAAGTGAATTCAAATCTGTTAATTCTCGCGTTCCTTGACCTTTTTTGCTATGTTCGAGCATATTTTTGACTATAGCATCTGCCTGCAAACCATGCTTACGGATTTTTTGAAGATTGGATTTTACATCATGAAGAAGCTCTTCAACTAGCTTTTCATTTCGAATATCCTTTGATTTCCCTTGTTCATCCAAGATCTCGCCCACCATCTCATCACTGACTTCAGTGAAATTATTTACAAAATTCAATGGATTCTGAATCTCGTGTGCAATACCCGAAGCAAGCTCACCCATTGAAGCCATCTTTTCAGATTGAATCAATTGTGATTGAGTGGACTTCAGTTGATCGTAAGCGGATGCGATATTTTCTCGTTGAGCATGGATTTCCTCCTTCTGAATTTGAAGTAAGCGGTTTGCTTTTTGTTTACTCAGGTTATTCCGGAATAGATAAACACTAATAATAACAAACATGAACAATCCTGCCAAAGATGCCAATATGATTATCCTTTGGTTGAAAACTGCTGCGTTTTGTAGTTCAGTATCTTTTTGAAGAAGTGCTATTTCCGCTTCTTTTTTGTCCAAATCAAATTCTAATCGAAGCCGTTGGATCATTCGATCAGTGCTGGATTTTGCGATTTCTTCTTTTACAGATTTTGCATTGATTTCATTTTTATAGGCAGATTTATAATCCCCGACAAGTGCTTGGGTCTCTGCCAAACTTATAAATACATCGACCAATTCATTTTTGGCATCAATCTCTATTGCAAGGAGTTTTGCTCTCTCGAAAGTGCTTATTGCACCTTCAAAATCCTCTTGCTTTTTTTGCGTCTTAGCCAGCCCGATAAGGCCCTGAGTCAATTCAAATTTGGCATCCAATCTCTCCGATATTACCAAAGCTCGCCTATGGAAATCAAATGCTTTTTGGAAATTGCCCAATTCGGCATAAATCTCTCCTAATTGTGTAAGTGGAAATGTGGCATCAATCGTACCATCACAAAGTCCTAATGCCAGTTGGTGAAAATAGATAGCTGAATCATAGTTCAATTCTAAAAAATAAACTTCCCCAATATTCATGGCTGCAGTTGCCATTCCCTGCTTCTCTTCTATGTCCTCGAACACCTCCAATGATTTCTTGAAAAAAGACAAAGCTTCAGTGATGGTGCTTTTGTTTTCAAGGTAAACTGTCCCGATATTATTGAAGGAGGTTCCTATCCTTAATTTGTTATCGATTTCTTCCGAAATCTTCAGGGATTCAAAATGCAGCTCCAATGCTTTGGTACCATTCCCTAACATATAATAAATGGAACCAAGATTACTTAGGATATTGGCTTCGCCTGTTTTGTCATTAATCTCATGGAAATAATTCAATGCTTCCTGAAAGTTTAAAATAGCTTCCACGAAATCGCCTTGTTGGGCAATCGCCCTGCCTTTGGCGTTGTAAGCATTTGCCAGACCTTTTTTGTAGTTTATTTTATTTCCGATTAGGATAGCCTCATCAAAGTATTTAATGGCACGATTTATATCTGAGCCAAGTAATTCCAGTCCTAATTCCAAGTAATTAGAAACTTTTACACTATCATCATTTAGGTTTACAGTAGCATTTAATAAACTATCAGTCCGGGTAGTTTGGCCCAAACTTCCACTTACAAGCGAAAAAGAGACTAAAAATAAAAAAAGTGTGTATTTAAAAATAGTCATATATCGGTTCATATACCTAAGAAAATGCTAGCTGTATTGTCTTTGTCAGATTAGGAATAATTCCAAATTTCATTCTAATTCACTTAAAAATGCCATATAATTGGCCAAAAAACAAACTTGTCCGATCTCGAAGGGTTTCAGAGTTAAAATAAACTCAGAGACGGAATACTTCAGTTGAGTGTTACATTTTCCAACCAATTCGAAAGATCTTTTTTGGAAAAAAAATACCCATTTCATTAATCATCCCCAACAATTCAAAGAACACTTTCTTTACTAACATACAATTAACAGAATTTCCAATTCCTTATAATGATTCACAAATCATATCCTAGTGGCAATCATCCTCCAACATCTGCCGTAAAACATATCTCCTCGCTAATCCCAAAATAAAAGTACTTGGTATCAGATTTAACAATCTAGAACCTTATCCCAATAAATAGTAGCACTTGTTATACTCTTGTCAAATCATGAATTATCGATTTTAAATGTAGCTTTTAAGAGTTAAGAATTTTTTGTCACTTTTTTTCGGGAACTATTGAAATCCGGCACTTGAAAAACTCTATACGAAAATGACCTAATCGGGATAAAACAAAAAAGAATGGAATCCCTCGCCATTCTTTTTTGCACTTCTAAGAATTTTATGTTTACTGGGACTTTTTGATAATTCGGATGGATTTCACACCATTTAAGGTGTTGATATTGATGATATAAAATCCAACTTTCATCTGGGAGAAATCTAATTCTAGACGGCTTTCATTTTCATGCCAGACTCCTTTCCAGGGAAGACTTCGTCCCATTGCATCCGATATTATCAGCGAAGACTCAGTAGGCACATCTTCTACAAAGCCTCTAAGTCGGAGATTAAGTTTGTCATTTACAGGATTAGGATATGCTATTAATTCACCTGACACTTCTTCCCCTCGAAGGGTAGATAGTCCTTCCGATTTTGACAATTCGGTAATGGTTTGACTAGTCAATGGATTTATCCTAGCAGATTCCAGATTGATCACAAGTGGCCGGATAGCAATGGCCTGAGCGACCCAATTTTCCCTAATTGAAGCTGTGGCACTTAAATCACCGGTTCTGTCAGCTTCACTTTGAATGTAATATGCCATCATGTTAGAGGTCAATCCTTGCTGATTATTTGGGTCATCATACACCTCAATTGTTCCAGCCGGCGGCGTCCACGTAGCATTTTTCTTATTGGTGTAGAAAACCATCACCATAGTATTGCAATCAGTGGTTGTCAACGAAGGTGCTGTTGGGACTAATGCCGAAGATCCTGATGCTCCACTAAATGCAACGATAGGTCCATCAGGATGATTGATATCAACACCGCTGACTCGGGTAATTCCCATAGTCCATTTCGGAGCTTGATTGATTCGGAATCCATAGGTTGCTGGCTCATTATTGCTTTTCACCACTTTGTAATAAGTCACCATCGCAACTTGATTTTGCTGATTGACCCGCTGTATCATCACCCAATCTTTATCCAAAGGAGTGACAGAAGGGGCTTTGCCTTTTTCAAACATTAAGCCTACTACCAGCAAATCTCCGATTTGGGTATTGGCTGGCTTTTTTATTGTAGCAGGATTACTAGTATTTCCGGCTCCCATAGCTGTTTCAAAATCTCCCACTACTGGAGCCTCGTTAACGCATCCTACAATCAACAGAGTCGCGTAATCCGAACTGGCTGAATTATAATTTTTATTTCCTATAAATTTCGCAATTACACGGTAGGTGCCTGGATAAGAAGGAGCTGAAGTTGTTGGGCCATAATTAGTTTGACCAACTCCTTCATATTCTAATGTAATTAGGTTTGGATCAAGTAAATCCTCTATTCCACCTATCCCATAAGCAAATGCTCTGGCTTCAATAGGCTCTCCATCAAATTCAAACCTACCGCCAGTTACTGATACCGTTGGAGTTGCTTTTTCTACTGTCAATGGACCTCTAGTAATAGTGCCTATGATATAATTGGAAGGCTCAATGAGGCTTATAGCAGGATTAACTTCATAAATACCTGCTGCGATCAATCCACTACTTGGGAATGTTGTCTCATTGCTCAGTAAGGAATAAGTGACAGATTCAACAACCGATTCTTCGTTATCATCTAGGACTACTTCATTGCCTAGCGGGTCAAGGAAACTCGTACTTACTTCAAATCCCTCAAATTCAGTTGCAAATTCCGGTGCTGTATCACCAAACTCAATCGTTTCAGGATTTGCAGTTGTTTTTGCGGTAAGAGTAGCAGGTGTAATAGTGAGGTCTGCCGGCAAATAGGAGACAGTAAAGTTTCTGGATTCAAAGGTCCCTGGAATTATAAAATGTTGCCCAACATCTGATCCCGTCACCATATTAATGGAGAAGAATTCAAGGTTGAAATCATCATCATTTTCACCAATTTCTTCACCGAAGTCATAATATTTACCTATTTCAGCATTTTCGCCTTCTTCAGCTAGTTCCAAATCTTTTTCACCAAAAACCACCAAGCTATTATCTTCCACACCTTCACCTCCACTGCTATTGATAATTGTCCTTGAATTAATAATGGTTCTTCCATTTACTATGGTCCTGGCATTGATAATGGTACGTCCATTTATAATAGTGCGCCCATTCACGATGGTCCGTGCATTAATCATTGTCCGTGCATTTATCATTGTCCTGCCATTGATGCTGACAGGTTTAAGTTCTTGATTATCCGAATCTTCAAGGTATTCAAGGAAAGAATTTCCAGGTACATCAAATGCCGAATTGATTATCGTTCTTCCATTGATAATTGTCCGCCCGTTGATGATAGTCCGCCCATTAATTATGGAACGTGCACTGACCATAAAACTTTTATTATTAAAACTAGCCTTGTTGATAATAGTCCTACCATTAAAAATACCCAATGGAAGGCTATTATCCCCCGGCTTTTTGGCCAATTCAAGATCTTGGAAATAGCTGGCTAAAATGCCACTTTTCAGGCTTTGAACATCCTCTATAATCACTTTACCTCCAGATTCAATCAACTCATCAGCTATGATCACCTCAAATTCTAGCGCATCACTTATTGATTCACCGTATTTTAAGGCAAGTTCGCCGGTCAAGTCTACCGGCTTGATTGTAATAGGCAATGCTTCTACCGTGATGATGCCGGGGCCATAATTTCCAAAAGCATTATTTGTTCCGTCGTAAAAAAGATTCCCATCCTCCTGCAATACACCTACATAATTGAAGAAATCTGAGAAAGCAAAACCGGTTTGAGGATGAGAAGCAGTTATTCTATAGGTTCCCACTTCGGCCAAATCACCACTGATTGGACTGAGCAGCGTCAGTAATTCTAATGAATTACCTTCATTTTCAGGATTTACCGTGAGTCCTACTTCCTCCAGAGTCAGTGCACTCAGCACCCAATTGTTATTAACTCGTTCATATACACTGGCTGAAAAAGGGGCTAAAACTTGAGCATATTTTTTAGTCACATCGTCAGCGCGGATGGCTATAGTTTTCTTTACGATATCAAAGAAGAATTCCGGTCCGGCAGTTCCACCATCCAGACCACTGTCTGAAATGGCATTATTAACCACTGTGACACCAGGGTTTCCTTCAAAAAGGGGAACCGTAACCTCAAGATACCCAAATCCTTGATCATCAATACTGTAGACAGAACTTAACAGTTCTTCTCGCAAATAAACATTAGAGCCTTCATATAAATTAGTCCCGTTAATTCTCAGTTTAAATTCAACTTCGCCAGGATTAAAATCCTCGCCATAAACCAATTCTATGTTATCAGGATTTGGAGCAGCGAGTGAAAGCAATGCCCGATCAGCCCGAACAAGTCCGGATCCGGATTTGAAGTCATCTCCTGCTTCGTGCATATCTTGTGCAGTAGTTTTTAGTACTCGTCGTATGTCGGCAGGCAAACTGGTACCAACTCCCCCGACCCAATCTGGGGGATTGGTTCCCGGATAATACTTTATCCGGGCCTGCTTGACCAATGCAGCAATTGCAGCCGCATGTGGTGCTGCGGCAGAGGTACCAAAGAAGTTTGGAAAATCATCACCTTCTAAATTCGGTGCACCAAAGCTAACGGTGGTATTCACGCCATTTGGCGCTGTAAAATCTGGCTTGCTGCGAATCTCCCCATTGGTGGTTGTTCCACCTCTTGAAGAGAACGAAGCAACAGTGAAAGGTTCGGTTCCACTAGGAACTAGATTTGGATCAAATCCAAAAACTGAAGTATTGGCATAAAGTACTGCCCCTACTGCCATAGCTCCTTCTGAATTGGCATGTCCAACAATAGTGGAAGCATTTATTCCATTCTGATCGTTCGGGTCTAGTTCACCTCTGAAAACAACATATTTAAACTTAATACCGGTATTGGAATCCAAGTCAGTGCAACTTTGACACTCTCTTGCAATTAAAAGATCAATTGTGGTTTCCTCCTTTATTGTGAATGAAAGAATTTCAATTGGGTCACCATTGGTGTTGTTTCGGTTAAAGCCAAAAAGGGGAGATCCAAAGTCTTTAAGATAAATGTCCAGGTCATATAAGCTACCTATCTGATCAATTGAATAGAGTGGATCTTCCCATTGTAGGGCAATCATATAAACAGCGGGTCCAGTTTGTCCCGGATAGACTTTAATGGATTGTGTAGTATTACCATTACTAAATTGATGTACTCGGCCAAGTCCAGTCCACTCTCCACTATTTAGTGGTAATTCAATAGATGGATCAGTTACTGGATTAAATACCCCTTCAAAAGATTTGCTTCCAAAATTTCCAGCAGAAGTAAAATATGAAACCCCATTGGCTGTGACTTCATTAACTGCCTTTGCTACCTTGCCATCACTAAAGGTAGGTTCGGTGATATAAGTAATATCGTCAACTAAAACATCACTCCCTGCTGCAGCCAAGTCTCTTATTCCTTGCGCAAAATCACCGGCCGTAATCACTCCTGTTCGGAAACCAAGTTCTGCACCGGGGGCTATATCGTGAATAATCTGCATCATCGCGCGACCTTCATCTGTACCAATTCCAAATCGGCTTGGTAAGTCTCTTAAAAAATAGGTGCTTGCAGGCAAATCACCATTGGATATATCGGTAGCCAATGTGTTTACACCGGCATCTGAACGTGTGGCATAGCTATCAGAAAGTACTCCAATTTTAATTCCCGTTCCATCAATAGCTTGGTCACCTTCAAAGTGAGAATATCCTGCTCTTACCAGGTTGGATCGCATGACTCGATCACCTTGAGTGGTAGTTGCACCCTTATTAGGAACGGGAGGGATAGCAGGGCGTACGTAGTTTATTACCTCAACGTATTGATTTAAATCTAATAACTTATTTATTGGGAAAAATCCGGCAATTATCAATGAATTCGGATCCTGTTTTAATTCCTCTTCAGTTGGAGTTACAAATCCTAAGTTTTCCAAAATTGCTTTTACTTCTTCAAACTTATCCTTAATATAAATTACTTCTATAAGTACTTCATTTCCGCTGACAAAGAAGACCTCATTGGTTTCAACAATTTGACCTTGATTGAAAATTTCACTCAGCCCGCTTAATTCAGAACCTATAAGTTCATATACTTTCCCTTGGCTGCAGATACCAAAAATCTGACGATCATTTACTGTAACAGTAAATGTTTCACTACTGCCACAACTACCTGTTGTCGAAACCTCGATCTCATCGCCATTGGTAACCAATATAGACTCTGGAGTTTCTATGGTTTGACCATTACGGGTGAAGATCAGGTCTCCAAAATCGACAGTGACATAATCGGTCAAATTTGCAATAGCAGTATTCCCGCCATTCTCAGTACTGCAGAGTACAGGATCCACAACTGATAAAACAGGAGGAGTGTTAAGGGTTACATTTAGGCTACATTCTGTTGGGAAACAAGCCCCCGTATAGTCTATATCCACGGATATGCTTCCAGAGCTTGTCCAATTTACTTTAACTGAATTAGTGCCTTGCCCAGATATTATTTCTCCATTAGTAACCGACCACATGTATGAGGATGCTCCAGCAGGTACTGAATAAGATGCGGTAGAACCAGCACAAACTTCACTGTCTCCCTGAATGATACAATCCGTATCAAAGTCAATAACTTCTGAGGCAGCTTGTACAGAGGTGCTTCTGCTTCCTAAAGATTTCCCATCTAGTGAAACTAACCTGGTATGGTAGGGTGATCCACTTATACTGGAAGCTGAATTGCCTTCCCCCCAATCCTGTGCACTGGCAATGTGCCCTCCCCAAGCAATCACAACAGTGTTATTAGCACCTATACTACCACTGGTCGCGAAAGAAATACTTATTCTGCTGACAGCGCTGGTTGCGGAAGTATTTCCCTGCAGCACATATTTTATTTCACCTAATGTACCTCCATAGATGGCGATCTTTCTCTCCTCACCGGAAAGTTCATTAAAACTGGTTGAAGGTTGAGGTATTCCATTTGGAGGTGGTAGTATTCCAAAACTTGGATTGCCAGAACTTGGGATTACATCCTCACATATTCTATCGAAATTCGTGATATAGTCGATAGCGCTTTTGTTTTTTTCTCGCGTGTCCCATTCGATTTCCACAGTATGGTTTCCAGCCTTCAATTTTGAAATCGTCAACCGATAAGGAATGGATTGCCCCTCAAAGAAATGGCTGTTTCCAGAATTGGAATTTCCGGTAGCCCAGCTTACCGGGCTTATAGGAACTTTATCCACCCCTCCGTTCTGGCCCTGCTCCAGTTTAACGGTTTGGGCATAAGAAAAACTTGCAGCAAGAAGCAGTAATATCAAAAGTCTGCTCTTAAGTGAGAAAAGTGTACACATTGAAAATCTGTTTATCGGTAAAGAATTTAAATAGTACTAAATCGAAAGGATTCTGGAAAAATAAAAACTTGTTGTCTAGCCAATTAACTATCCTTTCCATAAAATTAAAAGGCAAATTACTAGTTGTAAAAGCATTTTAAATGTATGAAAAAATTCAAAATATTCATAGTCAACATTTTGGAAGGGGGAAAAAGTATTTTGTTGATTTAAAGAAAAGCAAGACCAGCCCTTTAAAATTATACTATTTGATTTAAAAATTTCGGATTTTAAAATCTTAAAAAATACCAAAATCAGAAATTTTATTGGTTATTTCCTTCAGTTTTTGAGCCTAAGGCTCTTTGCTTTATTTCTACTTTTATGAACCTAGAAAAAGTCTTTTGGCACTAGATTGAATAAAGGCAAGGCATCAAGTTTTTCCGCTCCTTTCTACGAAATCCAGGGCTTGGTATTATTGAGTAAAGCTTGGCTGCACCCAATCTAATCAGCTAACTGCTTACAGATTGCCTCCTAAATGAATTTTATCAAAGTGGCAATACAATCACAAACTTGCTCCCTTCCTTACCTGCCTCGCCTGCAGGCGAACTCTCGACTTTCAATTCTCCCCCATGTGCTTTCACGATATCATAGGATAAACTCAATCCTAAGCCTGTACCGGAGCCCGTCGGCTTGGTTGTGAAAAATGGCTGGAATATTTTTTCTTTAATAGAGTCTGGAATCCCAGATCCATTATCGGAGACCGAAATTTCGATTCCACTCTCTATTTTTCGAGTACTAACTATTACCTTTGGTCTGAAGTTTTCGTCGGAGGATGAGGCCTTTTCACTAACGGCATAGAAAGCGTTATTGATAAGGTTAAGCATGACTCTTCCAATATCCTGCGCTATTACATTTACTTTTACAAGTGTGGGATCAAGATCAAGTTGAAAGTCCGAATTGAATGATTTGTCTTTCGCACGGATACCATGGTAGGATAGACGAAGGTACTCATCACATATGGCGTTGATATCTGTTGGCACTTTAGCCCCGCTATTACTACGAGAATGTTGAAGCATGCCTTTAACAATGGAATCGGCTCTTTTTCCATGATGATTTATTTTCTCCTGATTGGAAATAACGTCTTTAGCAATTGCTCTTACTTCATCAAAATTTTCGTTTTCTATTTCTTCATTCAGTTCTTCAAGCAATTCGATATTTATCTCAGAAAAATTCTTTACAAAGTTGAGTGGGTTTTGAATTTCATGCGCAATTCCTGCGGTGAGTTCTCCCAAAGAGGCCATTTTTTCAGCTTGAATTAATTGTGATTGGGTAGATTTCAATTCATTCAAGGTCAACTCCATTTTATTCTTTGCAGCTTCAAGCTGTATAAAATCTTCATAGCGTGCATAGGCAATGGAGAACGCTTCAGTAAGTGACCGAACAGTTTCAAAATCTTCTTCCGAAAGAGGACTCGTGCTGCCAACATATAGCATGCCTTGATTAAAAGGAAAGAAATGAAGATCCAGAGATTCAGGAGCATTGGCACCACCCAGATAGGCTTTTTCACTCCTTATCCTACCTTGATCAATCATCGCATTCATAAAGCTGACAAACTCTTGCTGACTCCAATGTTGGATAAATACAGCTTTCTTGCTCCAATGATCAATTACTTTTCCTGCAATCTCGTGAGCATCCGTTGGGAGCATAAAAACACTTAATGACTCCCCTTCAGGAGAGGATAGGAAAGACTGTAACGCCTGCTGTTCTTTATCTACTATAAAAACCCCACACCGTATAAAAGGTACACCCAACAACGTAAGTTCTTTCCAAATAATGGGAGTGATCCGGGGCAAATCTTCAGGGGCTCTCATACTTGCTATTTCACCACGTACTCTATTTAATGAGGCTTGCTTAAGCTCCTTGCGAGCATTACCTTCTGCATTTTTTAAATCAAGATATCGGGTGTAGGCTAAGTTAAAAACATCTGCAAAACGTTGCAATACTTGCATGTTTCCATCTTCAAGAGGTTTTTTTCTGAAAATCGTAATTGCGCCACTATGAAACATGGCCGTATAGCAATATTGGATTGCGTTAGCTGTAGATTCTGAAACAAATCCAGGAAGCTCAATGCCTTTATTTTCAAATAATTGATAATAATTGAGATAATCTTCTCCCTTCAAAAGATAGGTGAAGTGTTGCTGTTTCTCCCAAGAATGTAACATCTCTTTTAGAAAGGGATGGTCTTTAAGGGATATCCCACCTTTAAAAAGCTTCTCGATAACACCTCCCATCATACTTGATGTCCAAAAATCGGCTCTCTGGTTTTTATCATCGATGAGTCCTATACCACTATAATCAGAAGCTAGACCAGTTTTATCCAATTCAAGCAGAACTGCGGCAATGGTTATTTCAAGATCACTACTATGCTCCATGGCTAAGGCTTTGGCACGCACACGTTCAAGTGATGCTTCTACACCCAGATCTCTGACCATTTTGTTAAATGCGACACTTAATTCTCCGATTTCATCACGGGAGATACTTTTAACGGATTGAGTCAGATCACCTTCACCAACCTTGTTGGCGGCATCACGCAACGCCAAAACAGGCTTTGAAATATTTCTAGCAAGTAAATAACCTATAAAAAGACCAATTACGAACACTATCAGACTTGCTATTAAAGAAGTAAGCCTTATTTGATCTCTGCTTTTTATAATTTCTTCAGTAGTAAAACTCAATTGAATAACACCCGACATAATGGGTGTTGAGAATGGAGCACTCTTTATGATAAATAACTCATTAGAAGTGGCATCGGGATCTACTTCTGCCCCCTCAGGAAATGATTTAAAAATTGTCTTTGAGAGTGTTCAGTTAAGTGTGTCTGCTAATTTTACAAATAGATGACAAAGAAACGAACACTTGAAGAATTATTTAGTGATCCTCAGACGAGTGATCGGCTGAAAGAGCGGCTTTACAGTAA
>Ga0136655_1001212_pt1 | contig 11596 bp, 12 predicted proteins | sample CPBDNA_2_FD_94863 | JGI IMG/M metagenome (GOLD analysis project Ga0136655, IMG submission 94863) | Freshwater to marine salinity gradient microbial communities from Chesapeake Bay, USA - CPBay_Spr_15_0.8_DNA (version 2) | ecosystem: Environmental > Aquatic > Marine > Coastal | place: USA...
AATCCAAAACCACCAGCGCCACAGCCGAATCCAAAACCACCAGCGCCACAGCCGAATCCAAAACCACCAGCGCCACAGCCGAATCCAAAACCACCAGCGCCACAGCCGAATCCAAAACCACCAGCGCCACAGCCAAAATCCCCGTATGACGAAGTGGCGCAATTTATATGCGACAACCCTTCAACAAGAAATAAAATTCTGTACACGGCAGGCGTTCTGTGCGCGATTGCACTGATATCGGTGATCTTCTTAAAGAAAAGTCATTCGCTCGGCCATGACGTAAGTACTGGATTGCTCATTGCATCCATCGCCACACTGGTTCTTGCTGGTCTCGTGAACTGCAAGCAAAAAAAATGAAAGCGTTCTGAGACAACGCAAGAATGTTTCGGCGACCAGTGTGCGGCGACGGGCAACGCATTTTTATGTCGCGTTTAGTGACAGGAAATGCAGGACTGTACACGTTTGAAAATACGTCAGTGGAATCCAGACAGCATAAAGGACGGTCGAATCATCATGCTGATAGGTCGTCGCGGAGGCGGTAAAAGCACTCTTATGACCTCCATAATGTATGCGCTGCGTTCTCGGCTCGATTTCGGCGTTGCTATGACTCCTACGGAGGAGTCCATGGACATGTTCCGCAAGCACATGCCCGATGCGTGGATACTGCCGTGCTACTCTCAAGAAAAGCTTGAGGCGATGCTGAATGTTCAACGCCGATGTCAGCGTGAAAAAAAACGATCACGACATTTGTTTCTGTTCATGGACGACTGTATGTACGACAAAAAAGTGTTGAGGAGCACAGCGATGCGGGACCTGTTCATGAACGGACGCCACCTAAAAATAACGTTTTGCTGTGCCATGCAGTACATAATGGACATGGGCCCAGATCTGAGAACACAGGTAGACTACGTGATTTGCACCCGTGAGGTGATCATAGCGAACAAGATGAAGCTGTGGAAATATTTTTTCGGGATGTTCGAGCGATACGACGACTTCTCTCGTGTCATGGACAAGTGCACCGAAAACTACAGTGCACTCATCATGGACAACACCGTGCGCACCGGAGGAATCGCTGATTCTATATTCTGGTACAGGGCAAGCCTGGACGTTCCGGCATTTAAGATCGGAGCCGAGTCGTTCTGGAAACTGAGCAGGGAGCGTTCAAAGACGGACGACGAGGCTGCCGAGGACCTACGCACACGAGAGCAGCAGGAGGAGTTGTTGCGTGAACGGCTGAATCGGCGCAAGATGCCTATTCTTGTCCAGGTGGAGGACCCCTCGATCCGAACGCATTGATGTTGATGGAAACACCAAGTGTTTGTTTCTCAATTGCCGGCGCATGCGGTTTTCGAGGACGGTTTCACTGACTTCTTGGCCGTGTTGTATTGGTCGTTGTTGCGCAGTATCGGGCAGTCGTTGATCCGCAACGTGCACTGGGTAGTACAGATAAGATCCGTTGACCTGCCGGATGTAATGATCGAGGCGGAGCGCGGGCAATTGCAAGACGTCAAGCTCCCCTCGCGTGAAAGAGAGACGATGCGAGGCGCTTTCGGAAAACTTAGCATCCAGTGCCGCAGCGAGCGCTGGGTGAACGAGCTCGTGCACGTGATCCTTCGAGCTGCTGGCGGGGACGAAATCGGGATCACCCCGTAATACGTCGGGATCGTTTTCGGCAGTCCACAGGCCATAGTCCGATATTAAGCCCGACACCAAGATAGCCTCCGCCATGATCCAGTGTACAAGAACCTTCTGGAAGACGCTGGGTGGAAGGAGCCGTGCGCAGTCTGCATGACCAGATTCACAGGCAGCCGCAAGCGCAGTCTGATGAATGCATCCTCCGACAAAATCCACGACGACTTGGCTTTCGTAAAGCATGCGCATGACGGACTCGAAGTCGCCATTCTCGCAAGCCTTGTTGAATTCAATCTGCACGAGCGGCGCAGCGTACGGTGCCCGCATGGTTGTGTGAGAGTATGGGCATCCGGAGGCTGGACCCTAAATTACGCATTGGCTCGACCCCAAATTACGCATTATGCGGAGGCAAACAAAAAACGAGTGCTAAAACGTCACAGAACCACGAATCGGTATGCATCGCAGACCACGCAACCAGGTGATCAACTGCGTTGCCTGAGTACCATGTAGGCGGGTTGAATAACACCCGAGTCTGCGACATTCGTTACAAATAGCGCAGATGCAGAAAACGTTTCTGCTGCGAGCAGGCGTCTCCCCACAATGTGCGCTCTTTCATTTTGCGATCCGTAAAAGGTGGTCCACCAGATCACAGAAAGTAATGTAGTTAGTACGAGAATTCCTGCGGCGACACACCTTAACGACATGCCGTCTGGCGGTGTATGCGTGTTTCAATGTGTTTTCGTCAGTGTAATGTAGTTTTGGTATTTATGAGCGGTCAGTAACTTGGAGTTTACGGTAAACGGCACAGACTCAGTGTGCATGCCTGAAAAAAGATCGTGAGTGCGATGGCGCGGACACACAAACGAGCGAGCAAGGCCACGAGCTGACGGATAGCATCGTCCGCAGCATTAGTGCTACCACAGACTGTGCGCCGTCACAGGAAGGCATTCACTACTGCGGACCCGTTTCCATGTCAAAAATTTTGGTCTTCCAGGGTCAGTTGTAGCATGAACGCCATCTTCCGTACGCCAACGCCAACGACCGGGCGTTTCTTTTTGCAGCTTCCTCAGTTGCTCGTACAGCCGCGTCGCCGACAGCTACGCACACACAAGACGTTTGCGTGCGGCGCGTTCGGTGCCTGACAAAGAATCCGTGTAGTGTAAAATATGACAGGGGTGCGACAGGCATGACAGTGGTGCACAGAATTGCAGGCGAGGAACTGGCCGATCGTGAGCGGTTCCTTACATCAAAGCGTGCAACGAAACCACGTTGTGGCAACGGCGTTCAGCAACTTGGTCTCAAAATTATCAAGGTGCTCGGATCGGGGTCCAACAACAGAGTCGTGCTGCTTCAAAACAAGTCTGGAGAACAATACGTAGGAAGGTTCCCACGCCGAAACAGTGACACTCGAGACACGCAGAGTGCGATGCACGAGGCGAAAGTTTCGATGCTGGGTGCTGAGCGTAGCTTTGCACCCGCACTGTACGACCTATGGTTCTGCGCGTCCGATTCACGTGAACAACGTCGGGGGTTGCACATGGTAATGGAGTTTTACAACTTCGACATGCACGACGCTATGTTGAAACAGATGGACTGGTTCCTGTGCAAACGTGCAACCATTGCTGAAATTATCGTCATGCGTCTGCAGGAGATGGCAAACTGTGGCGTACTGCTATACGACCTAAAAACGTCCAACATGGTCGTCGACAGAGATGGCACGGACGTGCGATTCATAGATTTCGGACGAGACTTCTGTGAACACGCATCGTTTCACGACTCCGCCAGCGAGATCACTCCGATACTCAATGCCCTGCGCTTGGAATGTTCGGATGCGACGCAATATTCACGACGGCTTTACCTGACGATGCTCGTTATGCTGTCCGCGTCAATTCATTATGAACTCGAGCGATCGAAAGTTTCGTACAACATCAGCAGTCACCAACGTGACTCGCTGCATCCTTTGAAGAGCGTCGCCCGTGTCGAATGGGCAAAAAGTACTGCGAACGACGTCGTCTCAGTGAAAAATGTGTTGCGCCACGAAGACATGCGCAAACACTTGCGTCACTACTGTGGACGACGCAACTGCGGAAGTCGGCGCACGTTCCGAAGCGCTAATTTCGGACCGGTGCCATCGTAATGATTCGATGTCGCAGCCAACAGGCGTTCAAACGTGAGTATATTGCATAATCGATTTTCGAAAGGCGCAGCACGCATTCCGTCTGACAGTTCCTACCCTACGGCCCCGGGAATGCGGGAGTCGTTGGTGTCCGGTAAGCCCGCGTAGCGTGCAAGTCGAAGCATGTCCGGGACTCGGTGTCACGTTGGTCCGATAAGGTTGATAACAGAGCGCGTATACGCACGCGGGTCGGCAAGCGCTCCGGCCGTTATCTCCTCCGGCCACTGCGGCTTATCGTCCCCGGCGCACCAGGGAGACGCCATCCGGCCGTGATCTATTACCGTCGTCGACGACGGTGTCAAGATTATGAGCAGACGGAGCGCAATGTGCACTGACTTGTTCACAAGGTTGATGGGCGCGTCCAGATTTATTATCGTAGTACGTCGACCTACTATCACCGCACACGTTGCGCTAGCCATGCGGCGGATGTAGCTTTTTGATGGCAGGTAGTATTCGCCGTGTGTGTCGAACAAGTGACCGGCGACGTAGATGTGATGTGCATTCAACGGCGGACAACTGACTGCGTGGCGTTCGTGGGAAGGAGCCAGATCGAACGCAGGAACCAGGTGAGTCTCGATTGTTTTGCATGTGCGGAGGTCGGCCTCAAAGCTTGAACTAATGTGAACGTACTTAAGTGAATTGTTGAGCACCATTGTGTCGTTGAGTGTGCATTGTGCCGGGAGTCCGTCGGGATCGAGACACGATACTGATGCGAGTGTTCACACACAGAAGCGATGTTGGGACAACCCTCCGCTACAGTGTACATCATGCTGCCATTTCCGTGCACTAATAAAAAAATGGCGTAGGCCCGTGTCTACACATTATCATTTTCTTTCGCCACGACTAAGTTTTTGAAAAAGAGGATCCTCATCGTCGTCCTTGTCAGATACGAACGACCGACAGAGGATGATGAGTTTTTGCCGCTGCAACAACACGACCACGACAATGACAACAGCAAATGCACCAAGAAGCTGCCAGCGTGTACACCCGCGTGTGCGTCCTGATTCAGGACGCTCACGCATCACGGACGCTGCATACGAATCATGAGATGCGATGCCGTGATTCGCTCTGTTGAATTTTTCGAGCAGGGACTCCTCCATGTGTCTCTGCTGCACGTAATAAAAAAAAAAAGAGTGTTTGGACGAACACGTGTCATATGTATGGAAGTGTGCGCTGGCGGGTGCTCACCGCAAACGATCTGAGTCGTCGACGCTCGCCGATGCAAGATCCGTGATTGATTGCAACAAGTGCTATCGTCCACAGCACAGCTGCGGCGGACAGGCTCACTATGATGACTACAACAATCCATTCTCTGTTCGAGGTGCTGGTGAGTTCCGACGGTTGTGCTGGCGGCGGAGGCGGTGGTGCGTCCGGCACTACAGACAAGGGACTGGAGAGGGGAGGTGGATGGAACATGTCTGGACGGCGGGGTGGAGAATGCGATGGGGAGAGGGGCGGCGACAAACGCATAGGTAGGGCAGGCGCATTCGGACTGGGCGGAGGAGACATATTGTGTGGCGTTGCGGGAGGTGTACGAGGTGGTGCATGTGGCACGGCAGGTGGTGGGTAGGGTTTGATTTGCCGTGAAACTATCTGTGTCGCAAGCGACGACCTTCGCACACCATTCGACAGCACGACCGTGCGTGACCAGTCTGACGCGTTGGCCAGACACTCAACGGTCGTGTTTAGGTAAATACTGTCTGCATCTGTGCAGCTAAGCCGTGTGTGGTGTTCAAAAATGCCCACGAGCACGTTGGTCTTCGCCAACGTGTTGTGCATGATGGCCTTGTAAATGGGCCACGCAGTTTGCGCAGCGACCCTTGTGTCGGGACACAGACGAAACACGAGTCGTTCGACGTGGCAATCCACGTTTTCGAGGCACAGGTTGTAGCCGTTTTGTACTGGCCGAAGCTTTGCGGACAGTGAGTTGCACGATTGCGAAAATCCCAGCGCGGCAACGACGATACCGAGCGGATGCATTCACTTACCTGTTACATTTTTTGTCTCCGCGAGCAGGCGCCGGTGCACACGACGTGATGCGTTTTCCATTAGTTGGACGTGTGCGCACAACCCACGTGAGGTTCACATCAACGTCGAGATCGTCCTCGAGAGGATGTTTTTCGTCGATGTGCGCAACTATTCGGAACACCACTCGACTGGTGAGAACAGCTACAGGCGTGGCGCTCTGTATCTCTCTGACGGCACCCATGCAGAACGTTTTCGCACGTTCCGCGGCCTCTCGAGTGTACTTGCAGGAGCTTACCTCGATGTTGAACGGAATGGTGCTTGCGTCGTCCACAGTCTGGCCGGACATCTTCCTTGCTGCGTTCGACAAGAAACGAGTCGCTCTCAATGGAAGGGGGACGTCGGATCCGCACTTTGTATGCACGCCAACAGATATCTCATTGTAATGATTCGGCGGCTTCAGCGTGTCTATCTGCTTCTCGTACAGTATCCAGTAGCCGGTGGCACCTTTCGGAAGTGTGGTTTTCACGCAGGTTTGTATAGGACAGCCGTCTCTACAGTCACGTGCGGACCGCGTGAGAGATGCACGATGCAGGATGCCGCGGATCTGCTCGATGTTTAACTTCATTTGTTGCATTTGGGCAACAATTTTTTTTTCATGCAATGGGACAGGTTACGAGACCGACCACCATATCAAAAACCCGATCGCATTACCCAGCACGATCGCAGCGATCGTACCGAAAACACACACATTTCGTCGTGCCGTCGACGTCGATGGGTCGGTGGGCACGTCGATCATGACTGCCGAGACAGGTGTACGCGTGGGAGCGGGAGGCGTGGTGAAGCCGAGACTGTTTGCCATTCGTAATGTACACATTGCAAACAAAAAAAATGTCTATCGCATGGACACCACGTCGATCACACAAATGGCTTTTGATATTCTTCGCCCATCGAGTCGCCTATCGTAATCGTTGGCGTAATCGAGTCTTGCTTACGCACAATGGGTCTGACTTGCTGGGCACGTCCAAAGTTGGAGTCGGTAGCGGTAGGTGGAACACAAGTCGCACCTCGTCCATTGTTGCACGACCCTTTGTACAAGGGTGTAAAAAGGGTGCGCTCAAGATGGCTCATAGACGGTGTAGGTTCAGACATATCTGACCAACGTTCTACGCTCCGCAAATATTTTTTTTTTGCGTCGATCGCTCAGCAGCTAACATGCGTTCCAGGACATTCATCGGTGAACGCATCCATGGACACACCTGAAGAGCAGCGCCGATAACATCATGTACCGTCGTGCTCTCAGACGGGTTCATTGCATTTAGAAGACCCGTGCAGCTGCCATGGAGCTCCATCCCTTTCATGAATCGGAGGAAGCGACCGTCGCTGACGTGCGCACAATGAAATATGTGCGCGTCGTACAACACGGCGAATGCCGTGACGCCAAACGACCAGACGTCCGCACGATAGGGGCACACTCTGTGCTCCTCGTTTGCTACGCATCGTATCACCTCAGGCGCAGCGTATTGCACCGTGCCCGCAGTGATGCGCATCGTGCCGGTGACAAGGACGCTCGCCCCGAAATCTATGAGCTTGCACCGGTATTGCGTCGTGTCCATAGTCACGTTGTCGGGTTTCACATCAATGTGGGCAAACCGGTGGTCATGCAGGTGACGCAGTGCGGACGACACGTCCCAGAGTATGTTGTAACGGTGCTCTCTTATCGTTTTCCTGTCCATGTCAATCAGAGCTACCCCGGAATATTCGAGCACGACACATCCAAACGTTTTGTCTGCATATGCAAACGTCGTCGCACATCGCAGTGAAACTATGTTCGGATGCAGTGGAATTGCGCGAAGTGCGTGAATCTCCTGATGCAGCTGCGGGGACGTGACATCAGTCACTTTTGTCACGTACGCAACGTTGGCATCGAGTGTGTGCTTTCGCACAAGGCTAGTCGCGCTCTGCTGCAGTACGGTGACGTCGTTCCGCCACATTCCATCCCACATTACACTGTCCCGGGCATGCACACGTTCGTAATGCTGGATGAGGACACTCAGGAGCACTTAGGAATGCTGTCCATCGAGTATCGATGGGACGAGAGCCACTACGAATTTCTCGGCGATCGGCTGATGCAGGACCGTCGCACGAAAAACCTCGCAAAGATCGTGACATCCGTTACTGTGGATGAGACCCACATTCGAATCGGTGCAACGCACCGTGTCTTTCGTTTAAGTTCACCTGAACGTCTGCGTGTGCTGACACGCATCGCCTTCGACAAGGAGTGTCTGCCTGTGCTCGCCGAAATGACGAAAGTCGCATCGTACGAGCATCGCGTTTTAACTTTCCAAGACGATGTGTTTGAGGATGCAGACGACCCCTTTGAGACATTGACTGCATTTGCCCATGACATCGTCAAACACATCGTTGACTTCGATGATCAGATGCAAACGATCCTATTTGAAGTGGGGTACACGGACGTCGGCTTCTTCAAAGGAGCGTTCCTGCGACCAGGGGTCTTCGCATGCGACCCTGTAGACGAAGAATGGTTTGACAAACACATCTTGCTCGACGACGAGTACGACGAGGAGATGCTCGAAGACCAGCATGTCGCATGCGAAGATTTTGACTGGTCGACGATTTTCCGATCTAAAGATGGGCGTATTTTTGTTTTTGGAACTTGCGAAACCGAAGGTTTCAACGAATGGAACCCTTCTTTCAGTCTTCATTGCATAGGGAGACTCTTCAGACGCGAGATGTCCGTCGCTCCGTTTTCTTCCACACTGGGGAAGTCGTTCGCATGCTCTCGCCGCAACAAGCACACTTTTCATGTAGAACTCCACGAAGGGGTGTTCATTTGCCACAAGAGCCAAACCTGCAAAATGCGCACGCGCTTCGCACCTCGCTACACGCAGCAGCTGTAAGCACAGTCGAAGCCACCGAGCTCCCGCGAGCGCGACCCGAGACCCGAGACCCGAGACCCGAGACCCGAGACCCGAGACCCGAGACCCGCAAGCCTCCGCCCTCAAACAGAGAGTCTCAAGCGCGTCGTCCACGTCAGGTTCGCTAAAAGTCATCGTTGTCTCAACCTTCGCTCGAACTCACGTCTGTTGATGAACATGCCTCCGAGCGTGCGTATTCCGAAGTGTCGTGCGGAGCGTAAAATTATTTTCCCTGTGCGAGGACACCTGACGGTGACGTGCGCAGGCGATTTTTCACATGCGCACGGCATGCTCTCCCTCGTATATGACATAGAAATAACATTTTATTTTTCGGTGTTTTGTAAACGATGCTGGTGCGCGCTCGTGCTCCAACCGACAAAAGTCGCAGGGTGTGTCACATACGTCAAAAAAATATTGTCTGCAGTCTCGTGTGGCACCTCCGTACTCAATGCGACTGGGGATCGCAACTTTCGTGCAGGTACCGCTGCACGCCATTCGGTGCTTTTCCTTTTTGTGTTGGTGCGGATGTGGCTCCGAGAGCTGCGATGTGTGCGGGCGTGTTTGCATGCTCACCCTGCAGTCGGGCTACGATGTTTCGCTTCCGATAGAGGGCAGCGATGGTCATCTCTACGACGCAAAAACGCTGCAAGCGTGGGCACGCATTTGTATTAAGTCTGGCAACGGAGTGCAGGTGATACCAGGCCAGGAAATACGTTACGTCCGTCTGGTGCGTGTGCCTGGGTTAGGAGCTGCTCTCGACGCGCTTTTGTGTGTTACACGTCGTACACGCACGAGGTTTCGCACTGTCGTCTATTCGTTAGTTTACTGTTTGGTCCGTGCCGTGACGAAAGTACGGACACCCCGTCCTGTACGTCAGCGCTTTCCGGAGGTACGTCCTCGTCCTCGCTTGTGTCGCCATCTTCCGCGAGCGGTCGTTTTGCATGCTCCCGTCGCCTCGACATTATTAAGCGCCGGGCACCTATGCGCAGTCGTGCGGCCAGTACCGGTGTACACTTAGTTATCGCCATGTACAGTGAGAAAAAAATCAGGAGGGTGACGGCGAGCGTGATGGTAGACGTCCACATTCGTACGAACATACCTGCCATGTCGATGTGAGCGCTGGTGCACCACACTGAAGCATGAATGCAAAACTGACGACACAGAACGCCGAGTGGGAATCATACGGCGTTCAAAAGATATTTTGTTGTGTGCCTTAGATGGATCACCGGATACTCGAGCTGGTGGCAGAACCGACGAATCACTACGTCAACGTGGCCGATGTTGTCCGGCTCCGTTTGGCATTCAGACACTTTGCTGCAGTATCGAGAGAGGCCGCCAGTTCATGGTGCTCGTTGCGCGCGTCCATGACTGTTTGGCGAAACCATACCTTTCAGCGCAGCCAAAAACACAGAAAACGTGTGAACAGCTGGCTTGCGCGCAGGTGCGAGCACAGCAACGAGCAACGCGCCATACTGCTGTTTTGTGCGCAGACAGCGCAACGAGAACGCACACCGTGGTGTGTGGCAGCGACACCAGCATCAGTTTTTTTTTCTCACCACATACTAGCTACAAACTCCAGTCCGACCCTGCGTGACATGATCGTACGGTCCGCCGTCTGTTTGTTGGCATGCGTGATTTATATGGCGCATGCGTCAGCAATCGATTCAACGGATAGCCGTTGTGCGTCAGCGTGTCAGGACCCTCACCTGATACTCGCTCATGGAGGACACGCCGACTTTCGAGGACATGACAACACACTCTATAATTTTCTGTCATCGCCAGGAGTCTCACTGAACGTCAGGATTCGTGCTGCGGTGTTTCGTCTAAACGGTGCCGTTGTGAACGGAACATTCATGACGGCCGCTTATATGAGTCTCAAGACGACCCGCACACTTCCCTTTTCAAAAGAACGCGAGAGCAATCTGCTGACCATCGGCCTGGACACATCGGTTTTGAACACGCCGAAGTGGTTCTCCTCGTACGTGACTGGGACGTGTGATCAGAGTCCGTGGACTGTACTCCCCCACACGACTCACGTGTGCGGAGATGCGCACGTCCATTTAGACATGTACACCCTGACGGTGCAACACGCAGACTGGTTCATCCGTGTGACGTCGCGACGCGTGGCTCGAAGAATTTCTGGTCCGGCGATGCGTCTCGATTTGCAGCTCCTACCGATACGCGGCGAGAGCGCTCTTACGATCGCACCACACGGCATCATTGGTCAGTCGTTTGACGGTGACGGCATCGCACGTCACGGTGCACAGGACAATTACCCGTCTCATGGAAACTTCACGACCGCAGCAATGGCAGAGGGAGCCATCGACGGAGATGCCTCAGACTATCGTGTTTCCACACCGTTCCAAACCGCCTTTAGATACTCACGCTTTGAGGGCGGGCCGAATTTTGTCATGAGCCGCACGTCAGACGTTCGGACGAGTGCCAGTGCAGAGGACAAGGACGAGAAGGACACGGGATATTACGAACATCCAGCGAATCGTCGCCTGTCAGATTACATCGAATTAGCGGACATTTGTTGCGATTTCACAACGGCGACCTGCCCAATATGCGTAGCCAATCGGCCCAAACCACCGCCGTCGCAACCACCGCCGTCACCATGTCCGCTGTCACCACCACGGCCGACCTCCCCGCCATCGTCGCCACCTGAACGACCGCAGCATCCACCACCCCCGCCCTTTCCTCCGAAACCGTCGCCGCCACCACCGGAGCCGCCGCCGCCCCAGAGACTGTTACTGCCACCACCGCCACCACCAAAGAGGTCATTGCTCCCGCCGCCGCCACCAGAGCTGCCCCAGGGGTCACTGCTCAAGCCACCGTCACCGCCACCGCCAAAGAGGTCATTGCCACCACCACCCCCATCAGA
>Ga0136655_1001213_pt1 | contig 11592 bp, 12 predicted proteins | sample CPBDNA_2_FD_94863 | JGI IMG/M metagenome (GOLD analysis project Ga0136655, IMG submission 94863) | Freshwater to marine salinity gradient microbial communities from Chesapeake Bay, USA - CPBay_Spr_15_0.8_DNA (version 2) | ecosystem: Environmental > Aquatic > Marine > Coastal | place: USA...
AGGGAGATACGGGGGATGCAGGCGCAACGGGTGCAACAGGAGCGCAAGGCATCCAAGGTTTGAAAGGCGACAAGGGAGATACGGGGGATGCAGGCGCAACGGGTGCAACAGGAGCGCAAGGCATCCAAGGTTTGAAAGGCGACAAGGGAGATACGGGGGATGCAGGCGCAACGGGAGCAACAGGAGCGCAGGGCATCCAAGGTTTGAAAGGCGACAAGGGAGATACGGGGGATGCAGGCGCAACGGGAGCAACAGGAGCGCAAGGCATCCAAGGAGCTACAGGAGCAGCAGGAACAGTACTAGAAGGTACAGGCTATGATATAAGTGCAGGTCAATTTGCTTATGATTTTTCAGAATTAAATTCTATTACTGAATCAACTATACTAGACCCAGATTTGATTGCAGTTGAAGATATAGATGCTGACATAGTTTATAAAATGACTTTCAAGAACTTTGCAGATGAAATGGAACAGCAAATGACAGGTATTTTTACGGACGGTACAGGGTATGACATAGACGTAGGAACGACTGCCTTTAAATATGATTTTTCAGAACTTACATTAAAAGACGAAAATCAAATTGCAGGAGCAGATGTTTTTGCCTTTAGGGATTTAGATGCCTTAGAGACTTATAAAATGAATTTTAACGATTTGGTAAAATATATGGAAGCAAACATAAATTTTCCTACAGGAGCAGATGGAGAGGATGGAGCAGATGGAGCACAAGGTATTCAAGGTATTCAAGGTATTCAAGGAGCAACAGGAGCAGCAGGAGCTAATGGAACTTTAATTGATGATTCGGTCACAGAACAATTAGTAGGCTATGACAATATTGATGGCGATGCTGTTTATAAACTGACTTTAGATTATGGGTCTGTTGCTCCCACAACTACCGAAACTATAGCCGTTACATTAGCTAATTTAGAAGATATAAGATTTAGAGCTGTAACAGGAAGTGTACAATATGTAGGTACATCATCAATCCAAACGGGTACTAGTGATACGTCACTTATTAGATGTTGGTATTCGTCTGGTTTATTGAGGGTACAAAATCACTCAGGTTCTACATTTTCTAGCGTAATTGCTACAATATTCTACACAAAATAAATTAACATGAAAAAGATATTATTAGGCTTATTATTCTTTGCGCTTCTCCAAACTTCATTCGCTCAGTTGCGAGTCGATGCTAATAGTCAATTGCATATCGGCGGGACTAGTCCGACCGAGCGATTGGACGTAAACGGGGCTATTCGGATAGGTACGACTGCAAATAGTAATGCGGGTACTATTCGGTATTTGTCGAATGTATTTGAGGGGTATAATGGAACGAGTTGGATTGATTTGTCTAGTCAGGGGTATTGGACAAAAAGTAACACTTACGTTTATTATTCCGCAGGGAATGTAGGGATAGGGACGAGTTCGCCAAGTAGTACTTTCGACGTCGAAGGCAGTATTGAAATAAATACAAACAGTAGTCATCTTTTGTTAAAAGAACCAGACGTTGCCAGCCCAACAGATTTTTATTTAATGGAGTCGAATAACTCAAATTACAATATATTTTTTAGGGATAATACTTTATTGACATGGGCTAATCCTTTTACGATTAAAAAAGGCGCAGCCAACAACAGTTTTGTAATTTCGGCAACGAGTGAAATAGGTATCGGAACATCCGCACCAAGCGACAAACTACACGTATCAGGCGACGCCAGAATAACAGGAGCATTAAAAGATTCGGGTAACTCCGCAGGTGCAAGTGGCGATTTTTTACAATCTACGGGAAGCGGTACGGATTGGGTAACTAAGGGTCTTTGGGAAAAGTCGGGAACAGATTTTTATTATGACGGGGGGAATGTAGGGGTAGGTTTAATTAACCCTAGTGCAAAATTTCAAATTTTACAGGCGGGCAATAGTGGATTAGGCACGATACGGTTATCGGGTTCGTTAACAAACAACACTACAAAATATCAAAGTATTACGACAGAACACTATAATAACACAACAGAAACCGAAGGGGTGCTTTTGTTTACGTCAACGAATGGAAGTAATTATAATCATGTTCTTTATGGGGGTGGATTAGGCGAATTTAATGCTGCGACAGAACTTAGGTTTTTTACCGCTAGTAATAATACTACGAATGGGGGAACTGAACGAATGACAATAAATAGCTCAGGCAACGTAGGCATAGCAATGACCAATCCAAGCGTAGAACTAGACGTAACGGGCGATATTGAATACACAGGAACATTAACAGACGTATCAGACCGCCGACTAAAAAAAGAAATCAAACCGCTAAAAAATTCCTTAGATAAAATCCTAAAAATTGAGGGCGTTTCTTTCAAAATGAAAAATGATGAAAAAGAACGAAAGCAGTTAGGAGTGATTGCACAAAACGTACAAAAGTATTTTCCCGAAACAGTTTCTACAATTGATGAAAAAGGACACCTAGGAGTAGATTATACGCAACTAGTTGCCCCACTTATCGAGGCAGTAAAATCCCAACAAACACAAATACAACAACTACAAAAAGAAGTAAACCGACTACAAAAAGAAGTAAACCGACTAAAGAAAAAATAGTCACAATTAGTAAATTAGTTAAAAATAGAAAAGATGAAAAAGGCAAGTTTTATATTATTTTTCGCAGCGTTTTTAGGAAGCGTTAACGCTCAAAGTTTTGAATTAGTCCCTAATGATGATAACACAGGTTTTGTGATTGTAGAAAAGGGAGAAAATGAGGTTTTTAGCGATTCATCCACAATAGTAAATGAAATATTAAGTGAAATTGCAATTGCTTATTCTGGAATAGCAAGAAGCAAAAAGCACATTTATTTGCAGCAAAAAAAAGCAAATACGCTAAACGCTGCCTTAAAAGAAATTTATCCAGACAGCAGTTATGCAAAATTCACGAAAGAGGCGGCAAAAAGCTTTATCAGTGGCAAATGGCGGGTCAAAATAAATGGTACTACTTATCAAGCTGAAAGTAATGCTACCAACACTCGAATAAAAGACGAAAATAGCACAACGTATTGGACGATTAACTTTTATTCGCCTTTACTGATAGAATTGAAACGCGTTGATGTGGGAAATGGTAACGAAACTATCCTACTATTTAGGACAGAGCAGGGGATTTTCAGGAGTAAGGATAATGACCCTACTATTGTCCTAAGAAAAAAGATATAAAAGAACAGTTATAGATATACTTAACTTTCAAACTTAATTAACCTACATGTTCGCCATCCGCATCAAAAATCAATACCTAGACCTTAACCCCAAAACAGCCATCTCGATAAGGATGAACAATCCAATTTTTGATGCGGACAATTTCCCTCGCACATGGACACTCCCTTTCTCAGTACCCTTGACCCCTCGAAACCTCGCAGTATTAGGCTATCCCAACCTAATCAACTTCGCAGGCAAAAAGAAATTTGAGAACGCAACCTTATATATAGAAGGATTACCATTCGAGACGGGGACTTTCACCATTACAAATGCCAGCGACAAATTCATCAAAGCCACTTTTCAAAATATAGATTTAACTTTTCTGAAAAATCTTGATAAAATCAAAATCAATAAGATATTAGAAACTATCGCCATTCCTCAAAATACAGCTGCACAAACTAAGCTATCCGCAGCCAACCCTCCAGCGACTTATAGCCTCAATGTCAACAATGTCAATTTTTCCCTCGATGGTACATCAGGGTATAGCGACCCCGCAGAAGTAGCCGGCTATTTTTCCATTCAAATTAACCAGGTGTTTTCCAATCTGACCACCGTCGAAACGCCAGACCGTTTGATATTTAATCCGCAGAATGGAGAAGAACTCCAAATCCAAATTTTCCAAGGATGGACCGTCTTTAGCAACAATGCACCAGCTTTGGCCAACCAATCCAATATGACGGACTACATTACGGATAGCCACACTAACGGCAATACGAAAATAGCATTCCCAACCTATTATAATGATGCGCAATACGAAAACGGAAACCCTGCCTTTGAAGGCTATATCAACTATTACGAAAATGGCCAACTCAAACAAAATACGCCACAAACAACCGAGCAATTCGAGCATACGGTAGTACCGTTTGTCAGAATTCCATACATTTTCGAGCAAATTGTAGCAAATTCTGACATTAAAGCAATTTCAGGCGATTTCTACAACCTAGCCGATACCCAGCAGCTCGTTATCTATAATAATTATGCGCTTGACCAAATAAGCGAATATTTTGATGTGAGTACTTCAGCTATTCGTTTTTTGAATGGCTTCAAAGCAAGCATCGACCTCAATCAACACATACCAGACATCTCCGCCAAGGATGCCCTCAAATTGTTAGACTTCGCCAATGTCTACTACGAAATCAAAGGCGAGACCTTATATATAAGGAATAAAATCAACCAGCTGCTCCAACCTGCTATCAGTTGGACAAAAAAAGCAGAACCAGGTTATAATATCGAATATGAAGACCGAGAAGGATTCTCGCTCGAATATCCTACAGATGACACCGATATAGCAAAGAGAGCCAATCAGCTCACACCCATCACCATCGGCGAAGGTGTAGAGCCAATAACCCTACCCATTGGCACAATTTACGAGGATATGCGCTCTATTTTTCTCAATCCAGATTCCTTCACCTGGTCTGTTCCAATTATTCAGCAAAAAGGAAGTTCGGATGAATTAAAAATAGGCATGAATGAGACAGGTATCAAATTATTATTTGACAGAGGTCTTCAGAATAATAGTAGAGGCAATACTTATCCATTCGGTACCCATAAATCGACCAATTATGAGGGCAATAGTGTAGGGACTTATACGCTCGATTGGTCTGGTATAAATGGCATCTATGAAAAATTCTGGAAACAATACCTCCCACTCCTTCAAGGGGATACCATTACAAAAAAAATCAGATTGGAAATTGCGGACATTTTGGAAGTTAGAAAATGGGAGAATAGCCGCCGAACCATCCGTCACCCCAATGGCCATCTAAGTGGCGTCATCAAAACGATTAGTTTCAAAATCGACCAAACGGGCATCAGCGCCGCTACCGTCGAATTTATCAAAGAATAAGCCTTTTATCCCCCTCTGGAGGGGGCTAGGGGGAGGAAAATTAAAATCATGCAAGATTCTATTACTATCAATGACACCAGTTATCAGGTACCACAAAATTGGGATGACCTTACCGTAGAGCAACAACTCACCTGCTACCAAATAATTATGCAGGATAGCCTCCTAGAATTTACCCTCGATGAAGCCTTACCCTATAAGCGACTAGCCATCGCCAAATACTTAATGGGACTAGAAGAAGACTTCTTAGAACGCTGGGAAAAAGACTGCATCGAGACAGAAGGCGAAGGTAAAACTATCTTCCTAGCAGAGCTAAATACCATCGTCGAAGCAATGACCGCTTTCGCTTTTCAGGAAGTGGCGCGCCCTACTTCAGACGAATCCACCGAGATAGCCACCACCTACGAGCTGACCATGACGCTCTCCCGTTGCCCATTCCCCAGACTAGAAGGGCCTAAGAAAAAGACCAAACTATTTGCCCCAAAAGACGAGCTGTCCAATATCACGCTCTATGAGCTGACGATGAGCTTCACCGCTTTTGAGCAATACCTAGAAACCAAAGACGAACACTATTTACATCGCCTATTGGCAATCCTCTATCGCCCAGGGAAAAAACCATCGAAGGCGCTCAAGGCATCAGGCTACCATGGTGACCGCCGCTTAGCATTATTGCACCACGAATCTACCATTGACGTCAGGGCACAGCTTTGCGCACAGTTGCCAAAAAATGTCAAGCAGCTCATCGTCTTTTGGTTTGCGAGTTGTCGCCACCAAATCATAAAAGGATATGCTAATATATTCCAAGAGCCAGATAGCACAGAGAATGCAGGAAATGATTACGGTTGGGCTACCTTATTATTGGAGCTGTCTGGAGGATTGCCAAACTTGAAGGTGGTTGGTAATCAGTTGTATTCTACGGGATTGACTTATTTGAGTTATTTGGAGGATAAGCGAAAATTACAGGAATTGGAAATGGCTAAAAGGAAAGTTTCATAATATTAAAAATATTTTTTCAAAGACAGCGCAAACCTCAAACCCTTACAGCTATTGACTTACAGCAAAATAGCCTATCCAGAAGAAGCAAATGGGGTATTTAAAACTGAATTAAATCCGTGAATATATTGTTATTTACAATAAAGTGTTTTACATTTGTATCGTTAACATTTTTTTGTTTAAATATTAAATCATATATACATGGCACAGCCTACACAAGTTTTAGATTTCAATTTTAATGCAACTGAAACAATCAGAACATTTTTAGATGCGCAAAACATTCCTTGGTTTATTGCAAAGGATTTGGTGAATACATTAGGGCTTTCTGATGTATCAAAAGCAATGGAGCGACTTGATGATGATGAAAAGCTGACACGAAAACTATTCGTGTCAGGTCAACATAGAGACACCTGGATAGTAAACGAATCTGGTCTCTATAATTTGATTTTTAGTAGTAGAAAAGACGAAGCCAAATTATTTAGAAAATGGGTTACTTCTGTTGTTTTACCTGAAATAAGAAGTAAAGGAACTTTTGGGGAGTCTGATGTTTTTGGTAAAGAAGAAAGAATTCAATCCCAATTAAAGCAGATTGACAACTTGAAAGAAAAGCATAAGAATGCTGATGATTTGAGAAAAAAATATAAATCTCAATTAGATAAGGCAAATAACGAGTTGCATGAAATACTAAAAACTGCTCCTAACCAATTAATTTTACAGTTAAAATAAAGAACCTATACCATGAAGGTATCAGTTGACCTGCATTGTGTAAACACACAATACAGGTCTATTCTTATTGCTCCTGTTTTTTAGATTTTTTGGAGCAATAAGGATATTAGTTATCGGAATCCCGATAACTAAATAACCGTGATTACGGCTTTTAAACCGAAGATATGATCTATGCTAAAGATTTAGATGGTAAAAAAATAACAGCAAGCCCCAATGGTAAAGCAACTTGTCCATATTGTAATAGTGAATTAATAGCTAAGTGTGGTCATATAAATATCCACCATTGGGCTCATAAAGTAAAGGTTAATGAATGCCCTTTTAAACAAGAATCAGCATGGCATTTAAAATGGAAATCATTGTTCCCAAAAGAAAGATGTGAAGTAAGAATAGAGAAAAATGGAAAAGTGAAAATAGCGGACGGGGTTCTACCTAATGGTAAAGTTGTAGAATTTCAAAATAGCCCAATTTCTTGGGACGAGATAAAAGAGCGAGAAGCTTTTTATGACAATATGTGTTGGGTCTTTAATTGTAGAGAACCATATAAAGAGGAGCGATTTTATTTTTTAGAAAGAAAAAAAGGATTTTGGTATTATCAATCAAAAGTACATCCAGAAATTAATCATAATGAACATCAAAAGTATTTTTGCTTCAAATGGAAGCACGCAAGGAAAAGCATCATGGCTTGTGAAAAGCCAGTTTATTTAGACTTAGGAGAAGATATATTAAGATTAATTTATTTAGAACCACGTAAATATCATTCGGGAGTAGGAGTGTTGAGACCAAAAGAAGATTTGCATAATTACATCTTAGGAAAAAGGATAGAAAAGACCAAATTTCAGAATTATAGCGTTGTTCATCATCGCTAACCCTTACAACCATTGACTTTAAAAGTTTTATTTGTATATTTGTGGTATTACTTCGCCAGAGTAACTTTCTTTTATATCACACATATATTATATGAATACTAAATTCACTTTACAAGTTTGGTTAAATCAAGAACTTGAGCAGTTCCTAAAACCTACCTTTATTGATAGGTATTCATGTTGTGTGATTTCTGGCGAAGTTTGCTTTATGAGGGACTGCTCTCATTTTATCACTTAATTAACTTCGCCACCATGTCTAACAAAAAAGACCTTCAACCCCAAGCCGACGAACTCAGTCAATTAATTACGGGTATCATGAAAAACCTAGACAACCTAAGCAAACCAGTCGAATTGTGAAAAAATATACCATTCTGAAAATGTACCAATCTTTGAATTAGAAAAAAAAGATAGTTTTCTTCACTTTAGATTTCTTAATCATTCAACTGAAAAGGAGCATCTAAGACCACTTGAAAAGAATGAGAAAGAAGGTCTTAAAGATACGGTAGAAAGCTTGCATAATGAAGGTAGGTCTATAAGGGAAATAGTAGTCGAAATTAGGGGCAAAGTTTCAAAAAGTACCATTCAAAGATGGATTAAAGAAGATTTTTTACCACTTAATTAACTGATTAGGTGTCCCATTATTTTTTTATGGGACACCTGTTTGGGACACTTTAACAACTGATTATCAATTAATTACACCCAAAGTGTCCCAAAAATAATGGGACACCTAAAGGGAGGTGTCCCATCTGGGACACGGGACACCTAAAGTGCTGATTATCAATATTTAAAGTGTACCAAAGGCTATTTTAAGGCTAAAAAATGGGACACTTATGGGACACTTTGGGACACCTTCTATTTTTTTTAATAATCTGTCAGGGAATAAAAAAAAACAACGCTTAAATAAGTCTTTTTTATTCCCTGACAAATACCATAAAAATGAGCATTAATTTAGATAAAATTAGGAATATACCTATTGAAGATTTTATGATTAATAATGGTTTTGAAATCAACAATTCTACAGTTTCAAATTTCTTTTTCCATTCTCCTTTTAGAAATGAGAAAACAGCTAGTTTTTCTGTCTGGAAGAAAAAAAATAGATGGAAAGATTTTGGTACGGGTGAAGGTGGCGACATTATAGAACTAGCACAAAAAATATGGAATATGTCAAAGAAAAAATGGACGAAAGCTCCATCAATCGTTATCTGACCACACCTATTTACCTACTGTATCAAGACCATAACCACAGAATCAGAGAACTGATATACGCCTTAAAGTTCATAGACAACAAAGGATTCAGTAAAGAATATGCTGCCTTCGTGGCGCAATCAAGAAATATTTAAACTAGACTTGTTAACATTGAGCCTCAACGCACTCCGTTGGGGCTTTTTTCTGTCCTGTCCCCTCTTCCGCATTTGCCCCACCTTTGCCCTATGGCAACACCAGTAATCAAAACCGCAGACATGCTCAAGCAGATGGGAACTGGAAAAACCTTTTCCATGCTAGTCTGCTCCTACAATCGCCAAAAGCGAACAGGTGGGAAGCGCATCGAGTACGCCGAAGCGATACTGACTAGCACCGACCCCTTATTCCAGAAGAAGGAAAAGTCCAATATTGCCAAACGGCCACCAACGGAACAAGAGCGGAAAAAAGCCGCTTTGCTCAATGCTAGAAAGAGCAATCCGCATCATCGAAAAAATTATACCCGAAATATTACGCTCCTAGTAGATGGGCATATCACCAGCGAAATACGCACCATCCATCCACCCTTGGTACTCAAATTCAATAATCAAACAGTCGTTCCCTAATGAAAAAAGGTAGAGATATTAAAATAATCGTAGGTCAAAACCCCACTACGGGCAAATTCAGAGCTTTGCCAGAAATGCGAGCAGGTAGCAAACAATCTACGCTCCCTACACCAGCCAAACCAATGACCACCGCAGAGATACCACCTGAGGAGGATGGCGGATATCAATGGGCACCGTGGAAAAATCCATTTGGACAAGGCGACAATCTGCCTACTGTTATCCGCTGCGCCTTTGAAAAGGTAGGCATAGCAGGCAGAGTGCAATATGATTTGGCAAAGATGCTATTCGGCAATGGCTTGGTTTATTATCGTAGAAAAGACCTACACGCAGGCATCATAGAACCTGTCAAAATTCCCAAAATAGAGGAATGGCTGGAGGAAAATATGATTGAAACCGAATGGCTATTTCCCCAGTTTTTGGATTACCGGTATAACTGGAATAGTTTCTCTGAATTGATACTGAGCAAAGACGCCAAGCTCATCACTTCCATTTATCACAAGGAGGCCGAATTCTGTCGATTAGGGAAGCAGAATAAGGACAATTTCAAGATAGAAGAAATTTGGTATAGCCCTTATTTCAAGCAAGGCGCGCCACCACCTCAGGAGCGAAGAAAGAAAATTCCATTAATGCCATGGTTCGACCGTCGAAAGTTTGTGGACAAATTAGGCGCAAAACGGCAATTTGCTTGGCACACTAGAGTAAAGACACCTGGTACCGTCTATTATGCCCGTCCGTATTGGTTGGGGTTGATTCGGGAAAATGGTTGGTTGGATGTGGCTGCCAAAGTCCCTGAGATCATCAACTCGATGCAGTCCAACCAAATCATTCTGAAGTATCAAATCAATATCCCAGAATCCTATTTTAAAGTAAAACATCAGGAATGGGACAACTTCACGGATGATGAACGAAACGATATCATCGATAAACTGATTGGTGCAATTGAGGATGAATTGACAGGCACAGAAAACGCCTTCAAAACCCTAGCTTTTGTCTTCAAACAAAATGAAATCACCAAAGTAGATGAAGGGAAAGTGGAAATTCTGGCGCTCGATGATAAGGTAAAGGAGAATAGTTGGGTCCCATCTTCCGCAGCAGCCGATGGGCAAATCGTTCAAGGCTTGGGCGGACATCCAAGCATGATTGGGTTGGCTGCTGAAGGAGGCAGCATGGGAGCAGGCTCAGGCAGCGACAAACGAGAACTATTCAATATCGAAGTAGACACCAATACCGTCGAACAACTCAAGATACTAGAGCCGCTCAATTATATAGCCCTTTACAATCGCACAGAAGACGAAGACTGGGATATTGTATTCCGTATCGACCACAATCGCCACACCACCAAAGACAAAAACGAGCATGGTCGAGACGAAAGCAAGACCCAACCCGATGCGCCTGTCCTTCCATCCACCTCAAAAGAATAACACCTTTGCCCTATGAATATTCTATTTTCTGAAATCACAGAATTACAGCCCTATGTAGGCGGAGCTATCAATGTGAGCATAGACATGCGCTCCATCACGCCCACTATCGAGCGAGCGACCTACGACTATATCCTTCCAATCATAGGACAAACTCAATACGATGAGCTGCTCGGTAATCTTAGTAGCACCGATGCCCGTATCGTCAATCTATTGGAAGCAGTCCGAAGACCATTGGCGCTATTGGCAGTCTATGAACATAGCTTTGTGGGCGACATCAGCTTCGGAGAATCAGGTCTATTCCGCACAGAAACAGCAGACCTAAAAGGAGCATACAAATATCAGGTAAATACCTTCCGGACCAAACACCTCAATCAAGGCTATAATAGCATCGAGCGCCTAATCTTGTTCCTAGATGCAAATCTATTAGATTACCCATTATTTACCGCTGCGACTGAATACGCTCGACACCGTTCGCTAGTCATCAATTACGCCTCTGAGTTCGCTGTCCATTACGATATGAAAATCAATCGCTACATCTATCAGATAATGCGTCCAGTAATCGAGGAGATGGAAATTTTTGTATTAGAGCCATTATTGGGACAAGATTTCTATACAGAAATCAAAACCAAAATCAAAGCCAATACCTTAGACGCTCAAGAAAAACAACTATTATTCTACCTACAAAAATCTGTAGCCCATTATACCGTCCTAGAATCTCTGAAGAGAAAT
>Ga0136655_1001214_pt1 | contig 11592 bp, 10 predicted proteins | sample CPBDNA_2_FD_94863 | JGI IMG/M metagenome (GOLD analysis project Ga0136655, IMG submission 94863) | Freshwater to marine salinity gradient microbial communities from Chesapeake Bay, USA - CPBay_Spr_15_0.8_DNA (version 2) | ecosystem: Environmental > Aquatic > Marine > Coastal | place: USA...
AAATATGCAGGCATCATATTCGCCAATAAGCGGAAAGGATTCTTCTTCACAATAGCCCCCGTAATCACATATTGGAGTAAAAGCAAGAATATATGCATGGCGAAAATCACCCCGATGATATTCACGAATACAGAGAGTATGGAATACACTTGACCGCTAAAAGCCATATTCGCAAAAATCCCCAAAATGAAGATCGGAAGCAATGGCACGATTACGTTCTCGATCAATTGCATAATGATGGTCTCAAAATTCTTTACCACCTTTTTTAAAGTCGAATTCTCCTGATAGGAAAGGCCCAAACCAATTACAAAAGCCAGCACCAAAGCAGACATCACATCTATCACCGCAGGAATCGTGATGCTGAAATAAGGAACCAGATCTTTTCCACCTTCCGTAATCTCAGCTGCTTCATTGACATGCGAAGAAAGGAGCGAGGGGAAAATAGTAGAAGAAGTGAAATAGCTCATAAACCCAGAAAATAGGGTAGATCCATAGGCAATGCCTGCGGTAATTAGCAGTAATCTACCTGCGCCTTTGCCTAAACCAGAAATGGAGGGCATGATCAATCCCAGTATAATCAGTGGAATGGCAAAGTTCAGAAATTGTCCAAAAAACGAATTGAAGGTCGCGAATATTCGATTGATGGATTCTGGCAAGTATAATCCGAAGACAATGCCCAATACGATCGCGATAAATACTTTGAATAATAGATTAGAGAATAGACTCTTCATTCTGTTGGCTGGAATTGCTGTAAAAAGGCAAATGCCTTAATTCGATTTTGGATTTATTAAGATAAAAGGAAAGTTCCTCTGGCTCTAAGCGAGGTGAAATAGAATGAAAATCATCAAACTACGGCCCCCTATATTTTAATACTTCACTGGGATTTCCACCATGGTTTGATCCCAAGCAATTCGCATTACGGCAGTATTATTTCCAAGATCCTCAAATCGAATAGAAAAGGCTTCCACCACTTCTGGAAGTGATTTGGTAGGAACAGTAAATCTAACCACATCATTTTTTTCATTGTAAGAATATGCTCCCCAGTAATCCAAGTCTGAATTCAGAATGATAGTCCATTCCCCTTCACCAGGAATCGCAAACATAGAATAGGCTCCTGCTTTTATTTTTTTGCCACCAAGTGTCATGTCCTGATATGCTTTAAATTCTACAGCTTCATTCGCACCTAATCGCCACACCTTACCATATTCAGCCATTTTCCCAAAAACTTCTCTGCCACTCTTGGCTGGTCTGCTGTAATAAACTTTCACAATCGCCTTATCGCCATCCTTACGGTCATGGGCAAAATTATCCGGCAGATAGGCTACATCCAGCGGACTTTTATCTAGCGATGTGAAATCTTGGGAATGAACAAGAGTAGAAAAACTACATGAAATCAAAAGAATTAAAATAAGGTGCTTCATAAGGATGGATTAGCATTAAAACTGAGGCAAAGTAGTGAAATTATGACGAAGCCAATCTTCCATTTCCCCTCCGGGAGTACCAAAGCTTTGGTTTGGACTGGAAAAAATCTGATATCAAAAGATTATAAATCGTTTTTCATCCGACTGCTGTGCGGATTAGGTTTTGTTTTATGAATAATTCTAGCTACCCAGAAGGAGGAAGAAATGTGTATCATTTTGTTTGAGTCATACTATCTGCCAAAACGATTAGTTGTAGGAACCGATTTGATTGCCACTTCTTTGGTTTTATTCAAAATATAGTTGGGGGGGGGGTACAAATATTCCAGCCTTAGGAATCGTCCTTCAAAGCCTAGCTAGGCGAAGGCAAAACAGGGATAAATAACCTTAAAAACTACTCCTAAAAATAATAGAATCTACTTCATGAAATATCGAATGCAATTGCTTTACATTTAATCCGGCATTTGCCACTACTATATGAATCCACAGCGAATATCCTTTCTTTTTGGCCTTTGTTGGTTCATTGGATTTATCGCTTTTACTTCATTTACTCCAAGGATTGATTCTAGAAATGGCCATAAGGGCACAGAAACATTCATCAATCAAGATCAGGCTCACCAAGTTGCTATTCGGATTAGTTCTGAGCTCCCTAAAATCCCCCCTTTCAAAGTTGATTGGAGTCTCATCCATAAGTTGAATACGCCTTGGGTATCTGAGAAGCTGCTGCCAAATTCGGCTTTCTACGCTTCGTCTTTTTTTCAAAAATCAATCTCCCGATTCAATGTCTGGGAGACATTTTGCCATTTTTTTCATACCTGGTAGATACGAATAGTTGTCATTAGTCCTTTTGGGCCAAACTTCTATTTATTCACATACATTTCCTATATCCCATGTTTGACATTGATCCAGTGACAATGAGTTTGTCATTTATTCTATTTGGTGCAGTTTGCGCCCCTTTTATTTATCAATCTATTCAGCAGACCAAAAAGCGAAAAATACTTTTGCAAAAACTGTCTGAAATCGCTAGTCAACTTAACGGCAAGCTAATTCAAACTGAAAATTGGCTAAACCAATATGCGATTGGCATTGATCCCGAAAATAAAATTTTAGCCTATATCAGGTCTTCCGAACAGCCTATGGCGATCAGTATCGATTTGAAGCAAGTGAAATCAGCTAAAATCAACAAGATTAACCGAGAGCTTAAAATAGAGAAGGATAAGAGAATCATCGTAGACTATGTGAGCATTGAGTTGAACTACCTCTTGGAAGGCTCTCAGCCGACGATTTTGGAGTTTTATGATGCTGAGTTCTTTACAGATTTAAACGGTGAGTCCGTGCTTGCTGAAAAATGGGTTGAGCTTATCTCTGGTTTGCTAGTTCAAAATCCCAGTTCTAAACCAATTCCAACTAGGCTTGCCGCCAGTGCTTAACTATGAGTAATCAAAAAGAATCTTGGGGATCAAGAACGGGCTTGATCCTCGCCATGGCTGGAAACGCGGTGGGTTTAGGGAACTTCCTCCGATTTCCAGTTCAAGCGGTGCAAAATGGTGGCGGTGCATTTATACTCCCTTATTTGATCTGTTTTGTGCTGATGGGAATCCCGCTTCTATTTGTAGAATGGTCCATAGGTCGATTTGGAGGTATTAGTGGCAATCACAGCACCCCTTATATCTTGGATTCGATGTCCAAAAAGACCATTTGGAAATACATAGGTGTATTTGGAATCTTTACCAATATTGCGGTGGTGGCATATTATACCTACATCGAATCTTGGACTTTCATGTACGTATTGCACACATTATTGGGATCCTTCACGGGAATGAGTAAAGAAGAAATCAGCCTCTTTTTTGATAATTATGTCAATCTTAATGGCTCGGATTTTGGAATCCCGCTACTTCCTTTGATTATCTATATTTTGGTATTAGGAGTCAATGTGTACATCCTTTCCACTGGTCTGGGTGGGATTGAAAAAGTCGCCAAAATCGGGATGCCCCTGTTGATCCTTTTTGGAATTATTTTGGCGGTTAGGGGATGGACTATGGGTACAAGTTTTGCCTCTACCGAATTTCCGGATGCGAATGCTTGGGATGGAATCAATTTTCTCTGGACTCCCCAATACAGTTCTTTGGCCGATCCTAAAGTTTGGCTGGCAGCCGCTGGACAGATTTTCTTTACCCTCTCTGTAGGGATGGGATCTATCCAATGCTACGCTTCCTACATCAAAGAAAACGAGGATATCGCCTTAAACTCAGTTACTGCAGGATTTACCAATGAATTTGTTGAGGTATTACTCGGGAGTGCTATTGTCATTCCTATTGCAGCTGGATTTTTAGGCATTGATTGGGTCTTAGAAAATGCTGGATTTGGAATGGCCTTTCAAACGATGCCGTACCTTTTCCAACAGTGGGGAGCCACATTTGGGATCATCGCAGGAGTTTGTTGGTTTGGATTACTGTTTTTTGCAGGAATCACCTCCTCCTTGGCGATGGGTACACCTTGGATGGGATTTATGAAAGATGAGTTTGGTTGGGGGAAAGCAAAAGGAGCCATCTCATTTGGTTTAGTAGCATTGGTGATGGGAATTCCAACGGTTCTATTTTACCAATATGGCTATTTCGACGAATATGACTATTGGGCAGGTACAGTCAGCTTGGTTGTATTTGCATTATTGGAGACGATCCTTTTTGCCTGGATTTTTGGGATGGACAAGGGCTGGGCAGAGATCAACCGAGGGGCTGATATCCGAATTCCGGCTATCTATAAATGGATCATGAAATATGTGACTCCAGTTTTGCTATTGTTGGTATTCATCAGTGCATTATTTACCCCAGAAGGAAATGACTGGGCCGGAGCCATTTCTTCCTTGGCTGATGGAAATCTCTATAGTCTAGACCCAAGTGCTTTGATAGCCAAATTGACACATGAGGATATCAAGCAAGCTTTAATTCTAAGTCCTGACCAAGCGGTTTATTTGGAGAAAAAGATGTTCTACTCAAGTATCGCTAGAATCCAACTGGTTCTCTTATTTCTTGCCATTGTCGCAATTGTTTGGTATTCAAGCGTAAAACGTAAAAAATCAGCATTATCATGAACACTTCAGCACTAATACTAGCCATAGTCACTCAGGGACTGATATTGTCTGTGACCCTTTATTGCTTCTATTTGGTCTTAAAAAAGCCTGAATCGAAACCGGAGAAGTGAAGCTCTAAGCTTGTGTTTGACCTGAACAAGGTCAAACTCACAAAAGACTAGATTACCTCAGTTTGAATCTGCTCAAATCATTGCTTGGACCGAGTTTAGTGTGCCAGCACTAAAACCCGGTCCAAGTTTGAAATAATCTAATGGGAGTGGAGGAATGCTTAAAAAGCATCGAAATTAAAAACTAAACTCAGTTGTGTTTTACGTTTTTATTTACTCGCCTTTAAAATCTCACCCAGCTCCATAGCGCAAATCCAAGCTACAGTAAAGCCAGCTCCACCATGTTCCTGATTAGAGCTGGATGAAAAAGGCATAAGTGCATTAGTGGTAATCAGGCAAAGCTAGGGTAGATGACATTACTATGAGCCACAGCCAAGCAAGTATAGCAGATTAAAGGTGTTGTCCACCTTAGAATATAAAGCAAAAGATTTCTCCTATATGATAGGTGATAATTATAAGAATGATTAAGACAACAGTTTAAATAATCTTAAACCGATAAGATTCAATCGTTGGAATAATAGTCCACTACAAAAACCTTTTCCATGTGAGGAGTAAGAATTTTCTGAAAATCAAGGTGGGCTGGATGTTTTTGATAATCAGTAAGATCTTGAATCGATTGACAGGAAATAACGAAACAATGTGTGAACCCTTGGTGATGGTTTTCTTCACTGATATTTCTGCCCCATTCCATAGCTACAATTTGGGGCACTTGACTTTTAAGAGACATAAAGGAACTGACCACATGCTCTACTTCATCTTCGAGCGAGGAGTCTCTGAATTTGAATAGCACCACATGACGCAATAGTGAAGATTTAGCATTCATAATTTTTTCTTTAAAATATTCCAGGAACACTTCCACCATCTAATTTTAACACCGCTCCATTGGTGGCCGATGAAAGTGGACTTGCCAGATAAAGTACTCCATTGGCAATCTCTTCAGGTGATAAAAATCGTTCAATTAAGGATGTTGTTCTTACATTTTTGAAAAAAGCAGATGCAACATCTTCCTCTTTCTGATTTTCTTTAACGGCCTGTTCCTTCAAAAATCGTTTGGCTCCTTCAGATAAGGTAGAACCTGGCATGATGGAATTGACAGTGACGGCTGATCCTCTTGTAGTTTGTGCTAATCCACGCGAGATACTGAGCATAGCAGCTTTGGTCATGCTGTAGGCAATTAAATCCTCGGGCACTAGTTGAGCACATTCGCTACTCACAAAGACAATGCGGCCCCAATCCCGAGCCATCATTTTTGGAAGTAGCGCTCGCGATAGTCGCACACCACTCATGACGTTTACTTCAAACAGGCGATACCAATCCTCATCGGAAGTCTCAGTGAAGGATTGAGAAGTGAAGATTCCAACGTTATTGATCAGTATATCTATTCGGTCCAGTTTTGAAATCAAGTCCTTTACAGAATTTGGATCACTAAAGTCAGCTGTTATTCCGGATACCTTTGCAGCAGGAATTTCCTTTTTCAATTCTTCAATAGCCTGTACTACTGTTTCCTCATGTCGACCATTCAGAATCACATGAGCTCCCTCTTTAGCCAATAGCTTTGCAATGGCAAACCCAATTCCAGAAGTAGAACCGGAAATAAAGGCAATTTTATTAGTCAATAGGTAATCCATAGTTGAGAGTGTTTAGGTGGCAATTCCCCAAGGACTGAAGAAGACCCACAAGGCTAAAACTGCGATAATTAAGATGATTGTTAGGATGACATCGGAAGTGAAAACCAGCTTTGTCTTAATTCCTGACCTCTGAAATGTCACTAATCGCAATGACTCTTCCGACTGAGGAGTGGTAAGACGACTGACGACCATCATTATCCCAGCACAAATGATAAACAGAATGATAGCGAAATGAAGAAAGTTAATGTCCAAAAAGGTATGCACAAATGAACCTTCTTTTACCTCAATGATTCCTTCCTTGCTCATAAACTCGGTGACTAGGCGAGATACGCCTAATGCAAAACCCATCCATAAGGAAACAATTGCACCCTTTGCATTGATCCATTTGAAGTATAATCCAAATAAAAACACTGCAGCAATAGGTGGCGAGATGTAGGCTTGAATACTTTGGAGATAAAAGAATATTCCTCCTCCCATCAATGATTTCATGAAAGGAATCCAACCTAGACTCACGAATACCAGTGCGACTGTTGCCAATTGTCCCACCCAAACCAATTCTTTTTCAGAGGCTTTTGGTTTGTATTGTTTGTAAAAATCAATCGTAAATAAAGTGGATGAAGAGTTGAAAGCAGATGAAAGTGAACTCATTAATGCAGCAAGAAGTCCCGCGATCGCAAGGCCTTTCAGACCACTAGGAAGGAAACCGGTGATCATAGCTGGTAATGCATAATCAGCATTGGAAGTCGAAAAATCCAGCATCCCTTTTTGCAAAAGTGCATAGGCGATAACACCTGGGATGAAGAAAATAAAAACAGGTAATAACTTTAAAAATCCAGCAAAGAGCGCTCCTCTTCGGGCGTTGCTGACATCTCTTGCTGATAATGTCCGCTGCACGATAAATTGATCCGTACACCAATACCATACCCCCAAGATTGGTGCACCAAATAGCATTCCAGTCCAGGGATATTGTGTGTCCGTCATAGGGCGCCACAAGTTAAAGAAGCGTTCAAGAGGTGGGTTGCCCGGTTGGGTCGAAGCTTGTTGAATGGTCGAAATCATTTCATCCCAGCCGCCCAATTGAGCCAATCCGAAATAAGTAACAGCGCCACAACTCGCAATGAGTATGAATGCCTGCACCATATCGGTGTAGATTACCGCTTTGAGTCCTCCTAGCACCGTATAGAATCCTGTTGCCAAAACGATGATAATGGCGCCTGTCCAAAAAGGTACGCCCATGGTTTCAAAAATTAGCGCGCCGGAGAAAATGATCAACGATATTTTTGTGATGACATAAGCAAGAATAGAAACTACTGATAGGTAATTTCGACAAGCTTTAGAGTATCGAAGCTCAAGAAATTCTGGCATGGTGTAAACGCCTGTTCGCAAATAGAAAGGGACAAATACCCAACCTAATAAAATCAGGATAAAGGCTGCAAGCATTTCAAAATTGGCCATGGGCATTTCTGCCCGAGCCCCGGCTCCAGATACTCCTAAAATTATTTCAGAACCAATGTTCGAAGAGAATAATGAAGCGCCTATTACAAACCAGCCTTCGTTTTTCCCCGCCAGAAAATAATCTGCCGAACCTTGCTCAATTTGAGGTTTTCCATGTACGCGTGACGCCCACCACGCAATCCACAAAGTGATACCAAAATAGATTGCAATGATGAGCAAATCCCATGAACTCATGTACTCCAGCATAGGTGGGGTTGATTTAGTGTGTTTTTTGAAAATGAAAATGAGATTGATCGCTTTTCTTTTTTTGGTCAAAAAGAAAACTCCTCAGTCAAGCGATTTTATCGCTCTTAATATTTAGCAAGCCCTAGGATTTTTTCGCCTAGCTCGTTTAATTTGGCCGCTTTATATTTTGTTTGTTCCCATTTTCTTGGATCACCAGGAAAAGCATATCCATCGGGGGCAATACGATTCTTCCAAGAATTAATTCTCCATTGTTTCAGCTCTTCATTTTCTTCTTCAGCGGGCATCATCGAAATGTATTGCGCAATTCTCACTTTGTCTTTCGAAAGGTTTGGTCGAATGCCATGAGGTTGTGAGCTGTTGAAGATGAGTAAATCTCCTGCCTGTAATTTTACCTTTACCAATTTATCTTCAAAACCGGTTATATCTGGTTTGAAATGATTGCGGTCTTCAGGCTGTGTTAATTTCCAGGTATCATAGGTGCGAAAAAGTTCTGGAATACATTGAAAGCCTCCCATGTGTTCGTCTTCTTGATCTGCCAAAGCTAAAACGCCTTGAACGTTTTGAGGCTTTGTCTCCGGATCGTAATCCCAATGAATAAATCCTTTATACTCGAATCCCGGTCGAATTGGAAAGTTTAAGTTAGCTCGATCAATCGTTACCCAAAGCTTTTCAGTTCCCCAGATATCTTCAAACGCATCGTGAACCCGTTGCATCTGACGGTTCTCCCAAAGCAGTTGGTGATTATAAACTTCTACCATTCCTGTTCCGACTAATTCTTTCATCTCCATATCGGCTCGTGGTGCGGTATACCAGGTAGAAGGGTCATTCTTATCTTTCTCTTCAAACTCCCATAAAAAATCTGCGGTTCGCAACGCTTGCTCACGAGGGACAGCATTTTTAACAACCACATAACCGTTGTGAATCCAGAAAGCCCAATCTTCTTCGCTTAAGATTCTCAGTGGCTTTCCATTGGATCGGTCATTCAGTTTTACCTTACTGCTGGTAGCAGTAGATGGATTGCCGGGGATGTCTTTGTGATTCTTGTTGGGGCTATTTGTAGGAGCATTAGTCTTATAATTTTCCATAATTGGTTTGTTGGGTTTAAGTATAGGATAAAGCTAACTGATGAATGCAATCGATTTCTACTCCAATAGTGATGGGTTTTTGAATCATATTGATATTTTAGGATCTATATGGACTATCAATAAGTCAATTTTATGTAAATTTTGAAATGAAGACTGAATTAGAACGAATCGTTGCACATGAAAACAGCTCTCTTCGCTTGATGGTGAATCCCAATTTAAGTGACTTCTTTTTTTGGCATTTTCACCCGGAATATGAGTTGGTATTTATCGATGGTGCAAATGGAACACGGCACGTAGGCAAACATATATCACGCTATGAAGGAAGCGATTTGGTTTTTATTGGGTCGAATATCCCGCATCTCAATTTTGATTACGGCGTCAAGACTGCGTATGAAAAAATTGTAGTCCATTTAAAGCCTGAGTTTCTGAAAGAAGCTTTATCGTCTACGCCTGAATTGCATGCTGTCCATCTGTTATTCGAAGAATCCAAACAAGGCGTTGCCTTTGGAAAGAATGTAATACTGCTAGTGGGTGATCGCCTAAAAAAATTACCTAGGTTGGGTTATTTCGAGCAGTTCCTGGAAGTGCTGAGCATCCTACAACTGCTATCAGAGTCAACTGAGAAAGAATTACTTCACAATCATCCAGTAGAAAATCCGCACACGCTAAAAGAACAAGGTAGACTTAAAACCATCTATCAATTTCTGGACGATAATTATCAGCGAAAAATTGAACTTTCGGAAGTTGCCGCTTTAAGCAATCTGACTAATGCTGCTTTTTGTCGCTACTTTAAGCGAATGACCAAGCTTACTTTTACAGAATTTGTAAACCATTATCGAATAGACAGAGCCAAAAACTTATTACGACAGGATAATAACATTACCGAAACCTGTTTTCAATGCGGCTTTGAAAGCATATCATACTTTAATAAAATCTTTAAGAAGGTAACAGGTGTCAATCCATTAGCTTTTAAGAAAAGGCATCAATCGTTGATTTGATCCTATTAATTTGGGGAACGATTACTAAAATAGCACCGTAAATAAATTGGTGGATTAGGAATAGAATCAAATAAATTAAATCCTTTTACTCAAAGTATTGACCCTTCCTTTTTCTCCACAGGTCGAAACTATTATCCTCGAAACCGTAAAATATTCAAAAATCACAGACCTTTTGTGGTCTATCGGTTAGAAATTTATTTCTGAAAAAACACCACCAAGCCATCTTTCCCAGCCACAGCAATGTCTATTTTCCCATCGCCATTCAGGTCTCCGGTTGAAAAATAAAGTCCGGTTCCTTTGCCTTCGCCAAGGGAGCCATAGCTGATCATATTTTTGGTAAAAGAGCTCCCATTCCATTGGAAATAATATAACCCAGCTTCCTCTTTTCCTCCAGGGTCTTTACCGTTGTGGGCGCGATATCGCTTTCCGGTAACGAGTTCCATCTTTCCATCGCCGTCAAGATCCAACCATTCCATCGTATGGTATTGGGAATTGAAAGGATCTATTTTATGAGTGATAAAGCTGATATCAGTCCCATTTTTCTTTTGCTCCAGCCAAGAAAGGCCGTAATCGTGTCCTTGACCTACGATCAAATCAGCCAAGCCATCGGCATTTACGTCTGTCACAATAATCGGAATACTTGCATCTCCTAATTGAAAAACTGGATGATGAATCCATTTTCCATTTGTTAGATCTTTTGGTGCTTCCAGCCAACCGTCGGAGACGATTAAGTCGCCACGGCCATCGCCGTTGATATCGCCAAAACCCAATCCATGCCCATGTAAATCTGCCACGGGGAATTTCTGAAATTGATCCGGTCCGGTCATTTTGTAGTAGGCAAGGGCTTTCCGGGGAGTATTTGGGACGATTTCGAGTGTGCCGTCTCCATCGATATCCCAGGCAGCGATGGTTTCAATATTCCCCGTTTCAGCAATCAAGTGGATTGGCCACTCCGTGGCTTTACCGGGATTTTCTTTCCAGACAAGTTTGCCTTCAAACCAGCCTCCAGTGATAAAGTCCATTCGCCCATCGGCATTGACATCCATAGCAATGGTGCTAAAATCCTCGTAGTATTCCCCGAAGCGTTTGACTTGGCCGATCATACTTCTGTCGATGAATTCTGGTCCTTTGTACCAAAAACTTCCTGATACCAGATCCATATTCCCATCATTATCCACGTCTATGATTCCGACCGACTCATAGCTTTCGAAGGCGATGAGTTGTTTTTTGAAGGAGATAGTTTGTGCTTTTGCAGAAAAAAGAGTGATGAAAAGGAGGGGAGTTAAGAGATATTTCATGAAATCAAGATAGGGGAATTGTTGAATAAATGAATCCTGTGGTAAATCTCCCTAACCGTCTTTCGGAAATGGGGAGTCACATCGAATGAACTTCAAAAATTGATTTATAAAGTCATGCCCGTCTTTTTTTTAGAAACAACCCATAGGGATAGTTCATTAAACTGTGTCTAGGTTTAAATTTATGTTTCAAAGGACTGGCAGAGGAGGCCGTAGGCCGACGAAGCCAGTCCTTTGAAAACTAGTTTTTCAGAGGTATTCTTTCTGGG
>Ga0136655_1001216_pt1 | contig 11587 bp, 13 predicted proteins | sample CPBDNA_2_FD_94863 | JGI IMG/M metagenome (GOLD analysis project Ga0136655, IMG submission 94863) | Freshwater to marine salinity gradient microbial communities from Chesapeake Bay, USA - CPBay_Spr_15_0.8_DNA (version 2) | ecosystem: Environmental > Aquatic > Marine > Coastal | place: USA...
CAAGCGCTGTGCTTTCTATGGGCAAAAAAGGGTATACTTCGCATTATGAAAACAGGAAAAAAGTCTGCCGCTGAGCTTTCAACCCTTATTCCTCAAGAAATCTACAAAGAGGAACGGTTAATGCCGCTTATGCACCTTTCTGACCAAGAAAGAGGCGTTTGGCTAGAGGTCGTCAACGACCAACCAGCTAGTGCATTTACGCAAGTTCACGCACCTTTGCTAGAAAACTATTGCCGACACGTTGTTTTGGGCAGAATTCTCTCAGACGAGATTTCAAACTTCGACAGAGGTTGGCTTTCGGATGACGAAGGCTTGAAGCGCTATGACAAATTATTGGCTATGCACGAGCGCGAGGGCAGGGCGGCATCGTCCTTAGCGACTAGATTAAGAATTACTCGGCAAGCAATCCACGAATTAACGGTTGGTAGACAGAACGCAAACGAACGCAAATCCAAGAAACCTTGGGAATCGTGAGGCAAACAATGGCTAGGCTATCTGCTAGAGCCAAGCGCAACGTAGAATGGATAGAAACTCATTTAAGAGTGCCTGAAGGCAGATTAGTAGGACAACCCGTTAAATTATCTCCTGCCCAACGAGATTGGATGGAAATGATCTACGGTTCTCCTACTAGGACGTTTTTATGCTCGTTGCCTCGCAAAAATGGCAAAACGTCTTGGTCAGCCATGATTTTGTTACTTCATCTGGTTGGCCCTGAAGCCGTGCAAAGCGGTCAGCTATATTCCGCAGCGCAGTCGCGTGACCAAGCCTCTATTTTGCACAGCTTAGCCGCAAAGATGGTTAGAATGTCGCCTACGATTTCAGAGTATGTGACCGTCAAAGACAGCGCTAAACAAATTGTCTGCCCTGCACTAGGTACGGTTTACAAAGCCTTGTCTGCTGACGCTTCTACTGCGATGGGTTTGTCGCCTGCGTTGGTGGTGCATGACGAGCTGGGTCAGGTGAGAGGGCCACGCTTTGATCTGTACGAAGCGCTAGAAACCGCATCTGCGGCGCAAGAACGCCCCCTTTCTATTGTTATTTCCACTCAATCGGCGAAACCAGACGATTTATTGTCAATATTGCTTGAAGATGGGCAGAAGTCCCATGACCCAAGGGTAAAGTGCGTTTTATATGCTGTGCCTGATGACAAAGACCCATTTGACAAAGAAGAACTAAGAAAGGCTCAACCTAACTGGCATTTGATGAATCACGAAGAAGTTTATCGTCAAATGGAAGAAGCTAAGCGAATGCCTAGCCGAGAAGCGAGCTTTCGCAACCTTATTGCCAATCAAATGGTGGAATCGTTCTCGCCATTTATTAGCGGCTCGGTTTGGAAGTCATGCGGCGACAAGATTGAGCCAGCAGAAAGTGAAGTCGTGTACTGTGGGTTAGACCTTTCTGCTAGAGCTGACTTGACCGCATTTGTTATGATTTGGAAAACAAATAACAAATGGAATATTGAGCCGCACTTTTGGACACCGAAAAACGGTATTCAAGATCGGGCGAAGCGAGATAGGACACCTTACGATATTTGGGTGGCAAATGGAAACTTGCACGTCACGCCCGGTTCAACAGTGGATTATGAGTACGTTGCCAAAGAGATTGTTGAGATAATAAGATCGAAAGATGTGAGCGCAATCGCCTACGATAGATGGCGAATGGATATTTTACGCAAAGAATTTACCAATATTGGGGTAGAATTACCATTAGTAGAGTGCGGACAGGGTTATAAAGATATGTCTCCTGCAATTGATACTCTTGAGTCAGAACTATTAAATGGGCGCATAAGACATGGAATGCACCCTGTTCTAACGATGTGCGCCGCTAACTCTATTGTTATTCAAGATCAGTCTGGTAATCGCAAGTTAGATAAGGCGAAATCGACTGGTCGCATTGACGGTATGGTAGCTTTGGCAATGGCGTTTCACGGGGCAAACCTTATGAAAGAGGTAGAAAGCCTTTATTATCAAGATACTGCTTTTTTAGAAAATCCAATAGGCGCATAATATGGCAACATTTTGGTCAGATATGTGGTCTAAGTTGGTAGGTGGGACAACCACTGAACGAAATATTGGTACACAATATCCTCAACCAGCTTATTCAGAACCGGCGGCTGTGTCGGTTACAGAAGACACTGCTATGCAAGTGTCGGCGGTTTGGGCTTGCGTAAGGCTTTTGTCTGAAACTGTTTCTAGCTTGCCGTTTAATGTATATACAAAAGACACTAGCGGCAGGCAGCTTGCAGAAAGTTTTTACTTTCACCAGTTTATAAATCGCAAACCCAATCGCTATCAGACACGGCAAGAGTTTTTTGAAACAATGATGCTCAACTTAACTTTGCATGGCAATGCCTACGCAAAGATTCAGCGCATTAATAATAAGATTGTTTCCTTACTGCCAATGATGAGCGCTCAAGTTGAAGTACAGTTGCTTAACGATGGCTCGGTTGTTTACGAGTACACCAGAGACAATCAAACAGAAGTTTTAGCGGAACAATCTGTGTGGCATATTAAGCTGTACGGCAACGGTATTATTGGTAAATCCCCATTAGCCTTTGGTCGCAATATGTTTGGCATTGCTCAGGCGGCAGATCAGACGGTGACGCGAATTTACAACAATGGCGGTAAGCGCTCTGGCGTTTTGACATTAGACAAAATGCTAACACCTGAGCAAAGAGAACAGATCAGAAAGAACTTTAGCAATTTAACGACTAGCACCAATGATAGGCTGTTGGTTCTAGAAATGGGCATGAAGTTTGACCCAATCTCAATGTCGCCTCAAGATATTGAATTACTTGCCTCACGCAAGTTTCAGCTAGAGGAAATTTGCCGATGGTTTGGTGTTCCAAGTATATTGGTTAATGACACCAGCGGTTCTACGGCTTGGGGTAGCGGAATTGAGCAATTGGTTCAAGGTTTTTATAAATTAAACCTTAGACCTTATTTAGAACGAATTGAAGCAAGCATTGAAGCCAATTTGTTTACAGAAGCAGAACAAAAAGGCTATCAAGTTGAATTTGATTTTGAAGGTTTGCTCCGTTCTGATTTAAAATCAAGACTAGAAGGTTATAGAACAGCGGTTGCAGGCAGTATTTTGACACCTAACGAGGTTCGCAGAATTGAAGGCTGGGGTTCAATGGAAGGCGGGGACGATTTATTGTCGCAAGTAAATATGGCTCCTTTACGGAGTTTGGGGGCAAGACAAAATGAAACACAAATTACTCAACCTTGACGCTACGAGTGTTAAGTTTTACGAAGGCAAGCAAGGGGTATTTTCAGGATACGCTTCCGTTTTCGGTAACGTTGATAGCTACGGAGATACCATTTTTGCCGGTGCTTACGAGAAAAGCATTTCTGACAGGGAAAGACCTGTTCAAATGCGATGGAATCATTACGGCGATATTATCGGCAAATGGACTCGCATGGAAGAAGATGAGACAGGATTGTATGTGGAAGGCGAGTTAACGCCCGGTCACTCAAAAGCAATGGATGTCTACGCTTCTTTGGTGCATGGCGCGATTTCAGGACTGTCGATTGGATATAAGCCCAAAAGATTTACAGAAAATGAAACTGGTGGATTAGATTTGCATGAAATTGATTTAGTAGAAGTTTCAATTGTAGAATCTCCAGCAGATAATAGCGCTCACGTTGCTCGAATTAAAGCATCGGTTGAGGAAGCAACAAGCATTAAAGATTTTGAAAATATCCTGAGAGAGTCTGGGTATTCTCGCACAAGCGCCACTTGGTTTGTGGAGGGCTTGAAACGGCAACTACAGAGTGAGCCTGTAGCGCCAAAAAACGATGAGTTGTCACCTGATGAACTCAAATTTGCATTCCAGACTTTACTTTTAAGGAATTAATCATGTCTGAATTAATCAAAGCCCTAGACGACGGCTTAAAGTCGGTTGAAGTTAAATTGTCACAAAAGTTGGACGCTGCCATCGAGAAGTATGACGGTCAGGTTTCAACCTACGGCAAAGCCCAAGACGAAATCAAAGCCGAGGTTAAGGCTTTGTCTGAAGACTTCCAGCGTAGCATTACTGAAGTTGCTCAGAAGATGGACAACCACAGTTCGCCATCAATGCCTTTGTCGGCTGGTGATGAGTTTGTGAAGTCCGATGCCTTCAAGGCATTGGTGACGGGTCAGGTTCAACGCGCTCGTTTGGACGTTAAGAACACTGTTTTGTCTGCTGACACAACGGTTTTCCCAACGCAACGCCCCGGCGTGATCCGTGGTGACTTTGCACCGCTAACCATTCGTGAGTTGTTCACGTCAATTCCTGTTACCAGCAATATGGTTAACAGCTTGCGTGAAGCCTCATTCGTGAACAGCGCTGCTGAAGTTGCTCAAGCCGCCGCTAAAGCTGAGTCAGATGCCACGTTTGAGCAGTACAACGTGCCAATCACCACTGTGGCTCACTGGATTAAAGTGTCAAACCAGCTTTTGGCTGACGCTCCTGCAATCGTTGCTTACATTGACACCCGTGCCCGTGATGGCTTGGCTCAACGTATCGACGCTCAGTTGTTGAACGGAAACGGCACTTCGCCTAACCTGTCAGGTTTGACCGACAGCGGTAACTTCACGGCTTACACGGCTACTGCTAGTGACTTGTTGGTTGATGCTATCAACCGTGCTAAGTGGGCATTGTGGGCAACCGGCAACACGCCTGACACTGTCATTGTTAACCCAGCAGATTGGGGCGCAATGGAGCGTACACGAGAAGGAGCCAATAGCGGTTTGTACCTTTACGGCGCACCCGGTTCAAACGGTATGATGAATCCGTTTGGCTTGCAGATTGTCATTAGCAACAACATGGCAGCCGGTAAGTTCTTGGTCGGTGCAGTCTCTGGTAGCACAGCTTTGTATGTGCGCCAAGGTGCTACGGTTGAGATGGGCTACGTCAACGACGACTTCACCAAGAACTTGGTGACAATCCGAGTTGAGGAGCGTCTTGGTTTGGGCGTTGAGCGTCCAAGCGCATTGCTTTACGGTGACTTTACAGCAGCACCTTAATGTAATTGTTTTGATCTGGGGGATCGGGTCAAAAGCTCGGTTCCCCATTTTTTTGGAGTGAAAAATGAAAGTATCTATTACAGCCAAAGCAATTTTGGATGATAAATTAGGTAAACTAACCAAAGACCAAGTTGTTGATCTGCCAGATCACAAAGCAAACTTTTACTTAACTCGTGGCGAAGCCGTGCAGTATCAGACAAAAGTTGTTTATCAATCGCCAGCACCAACCGTAAACGTTGATAAGCCAAAAGGCAGAAAGACGTTAAAATCATTATTGTCGCAAACATCCGAGCTAGAATAGTATGAGCAATGTTGTATTCCCGTTTTGGCAGGAATTGCGGAAGTTGCTTGTTGACAGGCAGGACGGCACTCACGCTGAGCGTGTAGAAGCGTATCCTCCTGTTAAATTAATGACTGACGATGACGGAGATTATGCTCGGCTTCGTGTTGACGCTGGACAAACAGGGTTCTTTGCAGGGCGTGAGGCTCGGACAATATATGAATTCAGTATTCCGCAGGACAGTAGTCAAGTTATAAAAGTTGTTGCGCCAGTTAATACAATTGTGCAAACGCTTGGTTTGGATTTGTTTTTGGCAGAACTGAGGTTAGAGCTTGTCATTGGCGGCACGGAAGGTGGAACGTTTGGTACGCCATTGCCCATATTTAAGACCAACACAATGTCTACAGCATCGGCTTACATACCACAAGTTACTATGGCGACAGGTGGCACTCACACAGGCGGCACAATCGTTGATTTGCTTCGTGTTCTTTCGGGTTCTAACGCAAACAAAGCGACTGTTTCCGGGGCTACTGAAGCGAGTCCACAAGGGTTTCCCGCTGGTACTTTTTACATAAGACTAATTAATATTGACGGCAATACTGCCAATGGTATTTTTAGAACCAGATGGGAAGAAAGACCATGAGCTATTTAATCAAAACAACGCAACCGACCTCTGAGCCTGTGTCGCTAAGCGAGGCGCAGTTGCATTTAAGATTAGATACGTCAGGCTCGCCACCGACTCATCCTGATGACACATTAGTGCAAACCCTAATTAGTGCTTCGCGCGAAAGCGCAGAAAATTATGCAAACATAACTGTTGCTCAGTGTCAGTATCAGTTAAAAGCCGAAGCAATTGATGATAAAGTGGATTTGCAAACATTTCCGGTAACAGCCATTGCTTCTGTAACGTACAAGGACGACGCTGGGGCTACGCAAACGGTGTCGTCTTCTGCTTACTATATCAATAACCATGTAAAGCCTTCACAGCTCGTTTTCTACAATGATGCTCCTAGCTACGAAATGACCATTACTTTTACGGCAGGCTTTACGGATGGAGAGCAAAGCAACCCATTCCCATGCCCTGCTGGAATAAAAGCAGCAATTCTATTAATGCTTGGTAATTGGTACGAAAATCGAGAGACAGTTAGCAACATTGAATCATTTGAACGCCCACAATCAGCCATTTATCTGCTGACACCATACAGAATTAACATGGGGACGTAATGGACATTGGTGATTTCAATAAGCGCATTATTCTTCAGTCACAATCATCTACCTATGATTTGGCTGGTCAACAAGTTGAGTCTTGGTCAACTTTTGCGACTGTTTGGGCAAACATCAAGCACAACTCTGGCTTAGAAACAATTAAATCTGACGCTTTGGCTTCTACTGTTAAGACAAGCATCAGAATAAGGTATTTATCAGGTGTTCACGCTGGCATGAGAGTCATTTACAGCGGCTTGCAATACGAAGTTACTGCTGTTTTGCCTCATGTCGGCGAAAAGCGTTACATTGATTTGGTCTGTAGATTAATCAATGGTGAAGCGCCATGATTAAAGTTGCCATTAAACTAAACGATAACTTTACCAAGCAATTAAAAGCTATCGGCAAAGGCTTTAATGCTCATGTTGTTCGATCAACGGCAAGGGCAGGGGCATTGGAGTATTACAATACTTTGATGCAAAATGTACCTGTTGGGCCAACCAGTAATCTTAAAAATTCTTTGTATCACGCTTTTGCCGATGATGTTTCAACCAATTATTACAAAGAGTATCAGGTTGGCTTTCGTGGTAATTATGGAAAAGGTAATAAAGACAATAAAGAGGTTTCTTTTGGAAGCTCTAGTCATTTGCACTTAGTCGAGTTTGGTCACATTCAGCGATATGCTGCTAGAAAGAAAGGCGATGATTGGGTAACACTGGTTAGACCAGAAAGAATGGGCACAGCTAGACCAAACCCAAAAACAGCATCACAAGCCGAAATGGATGCTTACTATATTCCTAGAGCAGGTGGGCCAAAGCAGGTGCAAGGCAGTGGCTTCGTTAGACGCAGTTTCGATCAAGCGAAAGGAGCCGCCCCAAAAGCTATGGAAAAACGAGCAACAGAACGATTGGCTGAGTTAATTAAAAACCCATCATTGGCGGCTAAATATGTCAGTTGAAACAGCTATCCGCACAACTATCTTGTCTCTCGCCCCCAATAGGGTGTTTCCTGACTTTGCGCCAACACTGATATTGGCAGAGACATCTCCAGAGCCGTTCATTACTTATCAAGTCATTGGCGGATTGGGAAGAAGCAACATAGCACAAGCGAATTCGCTAAAAATGTATCGCATTCAGGTTAATTGCTACGCAAAAACTAGAATTTTGTGCAGTAATCTAGCAATTTTGGTAGAATCAGCATTAAATAATGCTAATCTATTTAAAGCGGTGTCTTTAGACGAACCAAAATCAACCTATGAAGATGATGTAAATCTTTATGGAACAATGCAGGATTTTTCGATTCATTATCATGTAAATTAATTTTCATGATGCTTTAGGGGAATTAAAATGGGCGTTCAAACAGTAGCAGGTGCAATTGTTAGTATTTCGGCTTCAACTCCAGCAACCTTTGATGCCGCTGGTTACGCTGCTCTTACGGTTACAGCGATTGGCGAAATTAGCGATGCTGGTCAGCATGGTCGCGTGTACAACGTTGTCACGCACAACCCAATTGGCTCGCGTGGAACCCAGAAATACAAAGGTTCATTTAACGAAGGTCAAAAAGTATTGACCGTCGGCATTGATGACAACGATGCAGGTCAAACCATTGCGATTGCGGCTCTTGATAGTGATAATGATTATTCATTCAAAGTTGCTTATCAAGACGGTTCCTCTGATTTCTTCCAAGCCAAAGTGGTTGGTTTCCAAAAGTCAATGACTGGCGTAGACACAATGCTTACTGCTACTTTGACGCTTGAGATTACTACATCAGCGGCGGGTGTTGGTATTGTCCACGTTGATGCACCTTAATTAGTATTATGAAAAAAAAAGGGTTGGCTAATCCGGCTAACCCTGCTCCTTTATCAGGAAAACAAATGTCGTTAAAGAAATATTCTTTATCTGAGACTTCTGTTTTGCACATTCAAACGCCAAATGGCGACCAAATGTATTTGGATGATGCAGAGAAGAAGCCAGTTTTGATTCATTTATACGGCGTAGGTTCAAAACAATATCAAGCCGCAGAACGAAAGCGACAAGATGCTTTGGCGAATAAGTTTAAGAAGTATCGCAACAAAACTATTCCTTCTGAAGAACTAGAAGAATTGCGGGTTGATTTTTTGGTTCGATGCGTTGCTAAGTCAGAAAACTTTGAATTAGACGGGCAAGAGGGCGCTGAGTTGTATACAGCAGTGTTCTCAGACCGTTCTTTAATCTTTATTACTGAGCAAGTCGAAAGATTTATCGGTGACCAAGTAAATTTTACGAATCAGCCTTCAACGAACTGATTACTTATGTGCAATATCTTGGGTGGTTAAATGCCGTCCCAAAGTTGAAGGTTGATCCTAAAAGTGAAAAAAGTCGTCAAGAATTATTTGACGAGCAAGGCAAAGAAATAGAATATCCACCGTGTGCCATGTGGTACATGGTTGATTATTTATTTTCTATTGGCCCAGTCATGTCCGCAACTTCTGGCGACAGTCCCATAAGTCATCAAGAGATTAATGCTTGGCAAAAGAATCTGCAAATAAAGCTATGTCCTTGGGAAGCACAAACGCTCCGTGATATGTCAAGACATTACTTACTCAAGATGATAAAATCAGATCATCAGGACTCCCCTCCTCCTTGGATACCAGAAATAGATCAGCAACAAGGTGAGCGTGTCGCAGCTAAAGTGAAAGATATTCTGAGAGGTTGACATGGCAGGCAATAAAATTGGCGATCTAAAAGTAGGTATTGGCGTTGAGTCAACTGTTGATACTGATTTAAAGAAATCAGAAGATTCTTTACGCAAGTTTTCTCAAGAAGCCAAGGAAGCTGGGCAAGCGACTCAGCAAGGCATGGGTACGGCTGACAAAGCAATTGAGTCAGTCGGTGTAACCTCAGAAAAGACCGAGAAAAAGAATACTCGCGCCGTTAAGTCAATGGAACGTTCAGTTAAACGTTTTACGTCCACAAGCAAAGCTGATTATTATGATTGGGCGGCGGCTCAAGCTGGCATTACCATTCAGACAGAAGATTTAAGAAATGAATTACGCAAAGTCGAGCAGTCTAAGTTGCAAGCAGCAAGTGCTGGGCAGGCTTTTATTGCACAATTGCAAGAAGAAGCACAAACCATTAATTTGACTCGCAAAGAGTTGCTAGAGTATAGAGCCAGTCAATTGGGAGTTCGTACACAATCGCAACCAATGATTGACAGTATGTTCGATACCAGCACGTCTTTCCGTTCTGTGGAAATGTCAGCAAAGCAGACTCGCCAAGCGATGCGGTTGTTACCAGCGCAGATTACTGACGTAGTGACTTCCCTTGCCTCTGGAATGCCAATTTACCTTGTTGCTATTCAGCAGGGTGGTCAATTACGAGATTCTTTTGGCGGCTTTGGCAAGGTGCTGAAAGGAGTGATGGCGTTAATTAGCCCGACTGTTTTGGCAATGGCAGGATTGGCTGCTGTTGCAGGCGTTGGATACTTAGCGTATTCACGCATGACTCAAATTACGCAAGAGCTAAACAATGCTTTGTTAGAGACAGGCAATGCGGCTGGTGTTTCTTTTCAGTCATTAATGTCGATGAGCGCTGGGGTATCTGATGTTGTTGGGACTCAATCAGAAGCGGCTGAAGCATTGGCATTAATTGTTCGTCAGAACGATTTGATTGGTAAGTCTTACGAAGAAATTGCTGAGGCATCCTTAGCGTGGTCTAAAGTGACCGGAAAAGCAATCGGTGATGTTGTTAATGAGTTTGCCACGATTGCTGAAGACCCACAAAAAGCATTAGAAACACTTAGTCAAAAATATAACTTTTTGACTAATGAAACATATCGTCATATTCAAGCGTTACTTAATCAAGGCAAAGAAACTGAAGCCGTAAATACCCTGATTAACGAGCTATCAGCAACGATGGCTAGCCGTGCGCCAATTATGACCGAGCAAGCTAACATCTTTGCTCGCGCTTGGAGTTCTGTTAAGAATGCAATTGATGACACGGCTAAAGCGTTAAACAGTGCATTTGGTCAATCTATTGAAAGACAATTGCAGTTAGTAAACGATCAGATAGCACAAATTACTGAAGGATTATCATCCGACCCCTACGCTCAGTTGTTTGATAGTGAAAACAGATTAAATGAATTGCGTAAAGAACAAGCAAGACTTCAAGCTCAAATGCCAGACGAGGTTGCAAAGTCAGCAGAGCAAGCGGCGGCTAACCTTAAATTCGCAAATACAGAAAAATATATAAATGAGCGTTTAAGCGAAAAACAAAAAATACTTAAAGAAATTTTTACTGAAACAAATTTGTATTTAGAAAAAATTGAAGGAATGAATATTGCGGAGGGCAAGGGAGCGCAAATTGCTGAAGCATATCATGTAGTAATGCAAAAGAAAGCGCAGTCATTGGCTGCGCTTTCTGGTGCAAGCTCAAAAGCATCATCATCTATCCGCGACGTTAACAAAGAAATCCGTGACCTAATCGAGAACTATCAATTTGAATCATCATTGATTGAGATGAGCAACCAAGGTCGTGAGATTATGACCTTTGGGCGCAATCTTGAAAAGATGGGTTTGGAGCAAGGCACACAGGCTTTTGAAGCGTACTTGGCACAGTACCAAAAAGAAGTTGAACTTAGAGCGCAAATTAATCAGCGCTTGGACGATGACGCTAAACGAAAGCAAGCGGCAGATGAGGCGTTAAAGCAAGCCAATTCAACAGTTGACCAAATGAATCAGTTTGCTGTGCAAGCGGCTCGAAATATTGAAAGTATGCTTGGCAATTCTTTGTACAACTCACTTAAAGGCAATTTTGACAACATTGGGCAAGCCTTTGCCGATATGGTCATGAGAATGTCAGCGGAACTAATGGCTTCTCAAATTGGTAAATTGCTGTTTGGTGGGCTAGGTTCCGGAGGGCAAGGAGGCGGTCTTGTTGGTCAGCTTGCTGGCATTGTAGGGCAAGCAATTGGTGGGATGTTTGGTTCAACATCAATTAGCTACAGCCCTAGCGGGGCATCAATGATTGGCTCAGGTTCTACGGCAGGCGGTGCTGGAGCTGTGGCTTATCCAGTATCGCTACCCGGAAAGTCAGCAGGCGGCTACACAGGAGC
>Ga0136655_1001217_pt1 | contig 11580 bp, 8 predicted proteins | sample CPBDNA_2_FD_94863 | JGI IMG/M metagenome (GOLD analysis project Ga0136655, IMG submission 94863) | Freshwater to marine salinity gradient microbial communities from Chesapeake Bay, USA - CPBay_Spr_15_0.8_DNA (version 2) | ecosystem: Environmental > Aquatic > Marine > Coastal | place: USA...
CAAGCAGCACCAGCACCGGTTTACAAAGCCAATGAGGAACGCGAGAAGTCGCGCCATCTGGGCGCATTGCGTGCTTTGGCCCCCTTCATGCTGCCCTATCTCAAGTTGATGATTGCCGCAGGGCTTGCGCTGGTCCTGACGGCGATGGTGTCTTTGGCACTGCCGCTGGCGGTGCGCCGGGTGGTCGATAACTTTGGCACCGAAGATGCGCAGCTTCTGGATCAGTATTTTCTCGCGGCCCTTTTCGTCGCGGGTCTGCTCGCGGTGGGCACGGCGCTGCGCTATGCCTTGGTGACGCGCCTGGGTGAACGGGTGGTGGCCGATATCCGCAAGGCGGTCTTTGACCGTGTCATCGGGATGAGCCCGGCCTTTTACGAAAAGGTCATGACCGGCGAAGTGCTGAGCCGGATCACGACGGATACGACATTGATCCAGTCGGTGATCGGCTCTTCGGTTTCGATTGCACTGCGCAACATGCTGCTTTTCATGGGGGGGCTGATCCTGATGCTGCTGACCTCGGGCAAATTGTCGGGTCTGGTCTTGCTGATTGTGCCGGCCGTGGTGATCCCGATCCTGACCCTGGGTCGGCGCATGCGGGTGTTGAGCCGTGAAACCCAGGACTGGATCGCCGCGTCTTCGGGGAATGCATCCGAAAGCCTGCAAGCGGTCCAGACGGTTCAGGCCTTTACCCATGAACGCGCCAGCCGCGAGGCGTTTTCGCAGATCACAGAGGCCTCTTATGACGCCGCACAGCGCCGGATCAAAATTCGTGCGCTGATGACGACCATCGTGATTTTCCTCACGTTTTCGGGCATTGTCGGGGTTCTATGGGTCGGGGCGCGCGATGTGCGCGCGGGCGACATGACGGCCGGTGCCTTGGTGCAATTTGTCATCTACGCGGTCATGGTCGCGGGTGCGGTGGCGGCCCTGTCGGAAATCTGGGGTGAATTGCAGCGTGCAGCGGGGGCCACGGAGCGTCTGGTGGAACTGCTGCAAACCGAAGACAGCGTGCTGGACCCTGCGCAAAGCGTGGCCCTGCCGCAGCCGGTGCGCGGGCATATCGCCTTTGAAAACGTGCGTTTTTCCTATCCGTCCCGGCCCGCCATTGCGGCGCTGGACGGTGTCGATCTTGAAATCATGCCAGGCGAAACCGTGGCCTTTGTGGGCCCGTCAGGGGCAGGCAAGACGACGATCATCCAGATGATCTTGCGGTTTTATGATCCGGCATCGGGCCGCATAACGCTGGACGGTGTTGATCTGCGCGATGTGGCGCGGTCCGAGTTCAGGACCGCCGTCGCATTGGTACCCCAGGACCCGATCATCTTTGCCGCCACAGCGGCGCAGAACATCCGCTTTGGCAAACCTGATGCCACGGACGCAGAGGTACACGCCGCAGCCAAGGCCGCCGCGGCGCATGAGTTCATCACAGCGCTGCCCGACGGCTATGACAGCTATCTGGGCGAACGGGGTGTGATGCTGTCGGGGGGGCAAAAGCAACGCATCGCCATCGCCCGGGCGATCTTGCGCGATTCGCCTGTTTTGCTGCTGGATGAGGCCACCAGCGCCCTAGATGCAGAAAGCGAACGTGCGGTGCAGCATGCTGTGGATCAGCTGAGTGCGAACCGTACGACACTGATCGTGGCGCACCGTTTGGCCACGGTCAAAAAGGCCGACCGCATTGTCGTGCTGGACGCAGGCCGCGTGGCGGCGATTGGCACGCACGATGAACTGGTGGCCAAGGGCGGGCTTTATGCGCGGCTGGCGCGCTTGCAGTTCACCGATGGCATCGCGGCTGAATAATTCCCCCTGTTGTCTTCATCAGTTACTCGCGCATAAGGTGATGAGAACCGATTGATCAAGGGGAGTACTGACATGGGTTTGTGGAGTTTCGTAAAGGGTGCCGGCAAAAAGGTTTTTGGCGGCGGTGATGACGCGGAAGTATCCGGTGCCGCACTGCAAGACGAGCTGAAAGAGCTGGGTCTGGATGCAGAAGGGCTTGAGATCACCGTAGAGGGGGATCAGGTCAAGGTCACAGGCAAGGCCGTGAGCCAGGAAATGAAAGAGAAAGTCATCCTTGCGGTCGGCAACGTCGAAGGCGTGGCCGCAGTGCAAGATGAGATCGAAGGCGGCGAAGGGGAGCCTACGTTCCACACCGTGGAAAAGGGCGACACGCTTTGGGCCATCTCCGAAAAAACGCTTGGCAAAGGGTCGCGTTACAACGAGATCTTTGAGGCCAACCGCCCGATGCTAAGCCATCCTGACAAGATCTATCCAGGCCAGGTGCTGCGCATTCCGGCAAGCTGATTGGCGCGAGCCGTCACTGCATAGAACAGCAAGAGCGTCGGCCATATCATGTTGACGCTCTTGTGATCCGGGTGGACGTTGGGTCACCCTATTTCGTTCAAGCGAATGCTTGCGTAAATCTGCTTTTGATTCCATCTTCGTCGTCACGAATTAAAAAGGCCGACAACAGGTCTCAGGGGAGGAATGACGATGAAATACGCCGGGATGGAAGACCGTAACGCGATTGAGGCCCAAATGCCGTGGCAAGATCGCGATGTGCCAAAAACCCTTTACGGTCAGCTGACCGAAACCACCGAAAAGTTTCCAAACCACAACGCCGTCAGCTTTCAGCTGTTGTCCGGCGCTACGGATAAGACAGAAACCTTCACGTGGAAACAGCTGCATGGCAAAGTCACCCAGGCGGCCAATTTGTTCCGTTCCTTGGGCATTGGCCCCAAAGACGTCGTGGCCTATGTGCTGCCCAATTCGAATGAAACGATACTGACGCTTTTGGGCGGTGCCGTTGCCGGCATTGCAAACCCGATCAACCCGCTGCTTGAACCCGAACAGATCGGATCCATCCTGCGCGAGACAGGGGCGTCGGTTGTCGTGACCCTACGGCCCTTTCCCAAAACGGACGTGGCTGAGAAAACCGCCAAGGCGGTCAAGCTGGCCCCCGGTGTTCACACGGTTCTTGAAGTTGACCTGAACCGCTATCTGACCCCGCCCAAATCCTGGATCGTGCCGCTGGTCCGGCCCAAGATGACCGTGACCAATCAGGCCAAGTATCTGAACTTTAACGCTGAGATGAACAAACAGCCGACCAAGCTGGCATTCGAGGATGTTCAGGAAGACCGCGTTGGCTTCTACTTCCACACGGGCGGCACCACGGGCATGCCCAAGGTCGCGCAGCATCTGTATTCCGGTGCCATCTATAACGGTTGGGTCGGGGCGACGGTGCTGCTGTCTGCGGATGACGTGATGCTGTGCCCCTTGCCGCTGTTCCATGTGATGGCCTGTCAGGTGATGCTGATGGGTGCTGTGGCTTCTGGTGCGCATGTGGTGTTCCCGACGCCGCAGGGCTATCGCGGCGAAGGCGTTTTCGCCAATCTGTGGAAGCTGGTAGAGCGCTACAAAGTGACCTTTGTGGTCTCTGTTCCCACTGCCCTTGCCGCCACGATGCAGGTGCCGGTGAATGCGGATATCTCTTCGGTCAAGACAGCCTTTTCCGGCTCGGCCCCATTGCCGCTTGAGCTGTTCAAACGTTTTGAGGAAAAGACCGGGATGACCATCGTCGAGGGCTACGGGATGACCGAGGCCACATGTCTGGTGTCAGGCAACCCGGTGGACGGCGAAAAGAAGGTCGGCTCCATCGGTATTCCGTTCCCCTATACGGATATCAAGATCATCAAGGGCACTGCCGATGGTGAGGTAGAGGCCAAGGTGGATGAAATCGGCGAGATCTGCGTGTCCAACCCCGGTGTCTACGTGGGCAATACCTATACCGAGGCAGACAAGAACAAGGGCCTCTATTACAACGATAAATACCTGCGCACGGGCGACCTGGGCCGGGTGGACGCGGATGGCTATCTTTGGATCACAGGCCGGTCAAAGGACCTGATCATCCGGGGTGGTCACAACATCGACCCGGCTGAGATTGAAGAGGCGCTGCTGGGTCACCCGGCGGTCGCCTTTGCCGGTGCCATCGGCCAGCCTGATGCCCATGCGGGGGAATTGCCATGCGCCTTTGTGGAGCTGGTGGACGGTGCTTCTGTCACGCCCGAAGAGCTGTTGGCCTTCTGTCAGGAACATGTGACGGAACGTGCGGCACAGCCAAAGCACATCAAGATCATGGATGAATTGCCAAAGACGGCTGTGGGCAAAATCTTCAAGCCTGACCTGCGCAAGGACGCCATCTTCCGGATTTATGACGAGACGCTGGAGAACGCCGGATCGCCCGCGCGGGTGGCGTCGGTGATCGACGACAAGAAGCGCGGCCTGGTGGCACAGGTGGCCCTGAACGGAGCCTCCGAGGCGGATGTCGAGGCGGTGATTGGCCGCTTTGTCGGCGCATGGGAAGCTGCGTGAGCCAGACAGATTATCAGCGTCTGATCGACGCTGAGACCTGGGCCTATATCGACCTGCTGGATGCCAGCTATCCGCCCGGTGCGGTCGAGATGACCATAGCAGAACAGCGCGCGGCATATGACACCATGTGCCGCGTGTTTCAGCGGCCACGCCCGGCAGGTGTGGTCACTACCGATCAGGCCTTTGGCGGGGTGCCTTGCCGGTCCTATTCTTGCGGCGCAGGGCGCGATGTGACGGTGGTCTATTACCACGGTGGCGGCTTTGTCGTGGGGGGCCTAGAAAGCCACGACGACATCTGTGCCGAGATATGTGCTCGCACGGAATATGACGTGGTTTCAGTCGATTACAGTCTAGCACCCGAGGTGGTCTTTCCCAGATGTTTTGAGGATGCATGGGCTGCCTTTGCCGCGATTTCGACGGCGCGCGGCGGTGAGCTGCTGCTGTGCGGCGACAGCGCGGGCGGTAATCTGGCGGCAGCTGTGGCGCATCATGCGCGGGGGCGTGTGGACGGGCGGATCAAGGGGCAGGTGCTGATCTATCCGGGGCTTGGCGGAGACCACAGCAAAGGGTCTTTCGTGACCCATGCCGAGGCACCTCAGCTGACCATGGCGGATATCAATTTTTATGCCAAGGTGCGCACGGGTGGCGCGGAGCAGCCTGTGGATGATCCACGTTTTGCACCGCTGAAAGACAGTGATTTCAGCGGCTTACCGCCAACTGTTGTCGTGACGGCGGAATGTGATCCGCTGGCCAGTGACGGCGAAACCTACCGCGATGCCCTGCTGGCGGCAGGGGGGCGGGCGGTTTGGTTCAATGAGCCGGGGATGGTGCATGCCTGTTTGCGGGCGCGGCATATGTCGGCGCGGGCGGCGGTGTTTTTTGACCGGGTGGTCGATGGGTTGGCGCATTTGGGGCAGGGGCGCTGGCCGTATTGAGGCCAGCGGTGCCGCACAGCTTTAGCTGAGAAAACTCTTTTCTTTCATGGTAATAGCGGGCTTTGCGCCAAGGCGGTGCAGGATCGTCGGGGCCAGTTGGAGCTGGTTGATCACCGCATCCTCGCGCGGGCCTTCGGCGGGGCCGAAGTAATAGAGCGCGGTTTCCTGTTGCAACGCACTGCGCCCGCCGTGGTGACCACGGTCATCCTGCCCGTGATCGGCCGTCACGATGATCTCATAGCCCGCGTCCATCCATTTGCCGATGAAGGGGGCCAGCATCTCATCCATCACGGCGCAGGCATGGTCCATCTCTTGGCAGTCGTGGAAAAACCGGTGGCCCATACTGTCCAGGGTACAGGTGTGCAGCATGCCGTAATTCAGCCCAAAGCGCAGGCAAAGGTTGGTCAGCGTGGCAAACAGATCAACGTCCGACGGGGTCATCTGGTTGATCAGCCCGTAGCCGGTCATCGTGTGAAAACGGCCATGGTTGATGGTGCTGCTGGCGGGTTCATCATATTCAATATCGCGAACGTAATCAAAGGGATGGCGGTTAAAAAACTCGGACCAGAAGGAATGGGCCACGGCCCCCGTGACACCGCCAGAGGCGCGCACCTGGGCAAAGACGTCCTTTTCCTTGAGGCGGAACACATTGCCGTTTCCGGTGCAGCCATGGACCGCCGGTGCGACGCCTGTATGGATCGAGGCATAGCAGGAGGCCGAGATGGAGGGCAGCACGGCGCGGTGTTTCCAGACGCGCGCATCGCCGCTGTCGACCCAGCCTTCGAGGTTGCCAAACAGGCGGCGGAAGTTCCGGTAGGGGACCCCGTCAAGGATGATGAGGAGCAGTTTGTTGTCCATGGATGCCTCGCTGTGTGATGGGCACATTAAGGCGCAGGGGCAGCGGGCGCGCAACGGGAAAGAGGGCGTTTGGGCAAATTCCCTGAAGGAAGGGGTTAACGCCAGTGTTTTATGGAAAATCGGGTGTCACACCGCGTACACCGGACGTACACCGCACATGCATACGATGGACCGGATTTGCCGGGTTAACGCAACGGTCGGTGGAGAATGTGACTTTTTGGTTAATGCTGGGGGAAGCAGGGAGTTCGGCGGTGGCTTGGGGTGATCCAAGGTTGGGAGTGGAGGCAGGGAGCCGCTGCGGTGGGAAGGGTATTTTCGGGCTATTGCGGATATTGGTCAGCGCTTCGTGGTGCTGTGATTGCAGCCGGAAAGCTGACTTTAGAGCAGACGGGGCTCACGAGCAAAATCTGTCCGAAAAGAAAGGCATTTCATGCGGCAAGAAAATACGCTTCTATCTCTTATCTAAAGCATAGAGTAGTTAGGCGCGCCCGGAGATGATCACATCAATTGAGTTGCGAAGATTTAAACGCTTCGAAAAACGAACTATTAGCATCTCGGGCAGTGGCACCACGCTGCTAGCGGGGCCAAACAATAGCGGCAAATCCACACTGTTGCATGCGTTAGCTGTTTGGAGTTTTTGCGTATTTGTCCTTCGTCGCGGTAAAGGCGATGAAGCTGTTTGCGACGACTATTTCGGGCAAGGTTATGGCATATCAGATGATGATTTTAATCCAATCAATCTTCCCGACCTGAAGCACCTTTGGTATGGTCTAAAAACTCAGATTCCGGGGGAGGAAGGGTATTCCCTTTCTATAAAGCTAAATTGGCATCACCCCGATGAGGGAGCGCATCATCTAAGAATTTCCCTTTCTCTGACGAACGACCGACTGTTCATTCGAGCAGATGAATCTTCATTAGCCAGTTGTGACGCGCTTCCTGAAGTTGTGTACCTCCCACCAGTTGCAGGGGTAATCTTCCAAGCGATACCGGAATGCTGGCGCAAAACGCGACTTGATGGTTGAAGGTGCTGGAGCTCTACAGTGGATTTGCGTCTACGCTTATGCGGTGAATCCAGACACGGACATATTATTACTGGACGAACCTGACGCGCACCTGCACTCAAGCCTCCAGAATGTCCTGATTGATGCTCTTGATCGGCTAATTTTGTCAACAAAGAAACAGGTGCTTGTAGCTACGCATTCACGAGAAGTTCTTCTTGGCGCGCCACTGGAGAAAATCATCTCCTTTGAAAAATCAAAACCAAAATACCTATCGAGCGAAGCTGACAGGGTTCGCATGTTCTCTGGTCTTGGAGAAAGCTATGACCCTTTCATAGACCGGGTTCGGAAAGCGAAGCGGATTATTTTTGTGGAGAACGATTCAGACTGGAGAGCAATTCAAGCTATTGCAAAATCGATTGGCCACCCCCTGACGAACATCGAACCCTACCCGACGACAGAAAGCCATAAGGATCGGCGTAAATTTTTCCAAAAACTGGAGAAAGGCATCCCTGGAATTCGCGCTCTTAGCCTGCGCGATTGAGATGGTGCTCCGTTGAGTACGGTGTGTGAAGAAACTTTGCGTGACAAGTCTGACAATCACGGGCTTGCAAACTTCTCTTCACGGACGCTTAGGCGACGTGAATTAGAAAATTATGCCCTAATACCTGACTGTTTGGCGCGGATCCTTGGCATCCCTATTCCCGATATCCAAACATGGTGGGAAACTGAGCTGGCACTGCCTTTCTTAGGTAATGCCTTACCTGATTCGTCACCTGTACTCGAAGGAGATTTCAAAGATGCGTTGCATAATAAGTTAAAGGCTTCTGGAAGGTCGATAGATGATCTTTGGGGGGAAATTCGTGAAATTGAGGTGCACAAAGATTTGAAATCTCTAGTTTTGCAGCTTTTTGACCTCTGAGGAGGTCGAGAAGGTACATTTGGGTGGGACCGGTCGGTAAGCGGATCCAGCTGATAAACAGCGCACTGATGTCCGCTCTCACAGCTTTGCAATGATGTGCTTGCTATCGCACCGCAGGCCACCTTCCCGCCCTCTCTGACCATAACCCTTCCAGCCCATTCCTGCCGTTGGTCTGGGGGTAGGGATATTGCGATGGCATCTTGCATTGTCGCCATTGGCTGGGCGTGCGCAGGGGTGCGCAGGCGCTTGGGAATACAGGCGATGACGTCGCGTCGGGAGGATGAAACAGGTTTCGGGAAAACCGGGGCGGTTCACATGCTAGTGCAGTTCAAGCAAGGCCTTACGGTTCTTCTTGTGACGGATAGCCCGTTCACGGCACTTATGATTAGAGACGAACTTGCGTGCCGAAAGCGCCTTGTAGTCGATATCGGACAACTCGGGGAAGATTGTCAAAATCTCTGCGCGGGCAGACGGTGACACGGATTTCAGAGCCTGCGGCCCTGTGTAAAACGTTTCGGAAGGTGCGCCGTTTGCAAAGACGACTTCGTGCGCGTCGCACAGGAAGTGCACGTAAGTCACCGCATCGGCGTCTTTTATGATGTCGACACCGTCCAGAAGCTCCAGGTGTTTGGCCGCGATGAGCACTTCGTTTTCGCCGAACATTCTTTGCGCGACAATTGAGCGGACCAACATGCGATGCTGCTGGGATACCATCAGATCGCGTTTCGGCATGCCATAGCCCAAGGCACCGGCCTTGATCCGCACAGGGCGCCGGTTGTTGGCCGCGGCCAGTGCCACCCCTGACATTTTTTGCACGCCGATCCAGCGCACAGGCTGCAAACCGTGGTCCATCGTCATGACCAGATCACCCTGCTTGAGTGTTTCAACAGCGACTTCGCCATCGTCGGTCAGTATCATTGTTCCGGCAACAAAACAGACGGGGAAAGACGACGCAGCCCAATTCCCTTCTTCGATTGAAATGCCGTTTCGGGAGGTGTCGAGGTTCGTCAGATTGAAGGATTCAACTTGACGCCCCGCAGCATTGACCGTGAAACCCTGGCCGGAGGATTCACCGGTCGAGTCTTCGATCATGTAGACATCACCGTTGGACAGCTGAACAATGCTCATCCGCGCTGTGAATGTCGTTCCGTTGGTCGCTGTAAATGTTACATTCGCATATTCAGCATAGGTGACAGGCAACTCGCCCGCGCCGGCATCAATGCCATCACCGCCCGATCCATCCGTATTGACGCTGAAGTCGTTATCAACTTGGTTAGGGTTCGCAAAAGATTCAAACCCGTCAACCGTGATGGTCTGGACTGTTGCCTCTCGCCCCCCCAAGGGATTTCCAAGCGTGCCATAACTGCCCTCAACATCTGCACGCGCATCATTTCCAGTGGGGAAACCGGCATCCATATCGCCGTAATTGCCAAGGAACAGCGCATCGATTGTCTTTACTGCACTAGGCATGTTTTTCTACCTTCCGCTCATGTGCCGCCCACAACACCTGCGAAGGCACGAAACGCTTGGCCCCGAAGTGTAGAAAAAACCGACCCGACATTGTGCTGACTTTACCCCGACGTATTGAGTCCGTGGAGAGGAAATGAAAAAAGAATCGTGAAATTAACATAAACTGGGTCAATGTCAACTCTTTGGAAGCCCGATCAGTGTTCATCGCCTTGTCGACTTTCCCACTGTTGATCAGTTTGCCAGCTAACTGTGCGTGTTACGTCGACCATCGTCCTGCCTTGTGATTTCAACATTCATGCCGTGTTGGGTAACCTACTAGGCTTAATGGACATTGAAACGTTCAAAACTGGGCGTTTTTTTGGCAAATATGTCCGCCACAGCGGGGGCTCAGGATTAATGCTGTATTGCGCTGATGATGCCAGTCACGTCGGCGAAAGACCTGTGGTTTGTGAGAAATAGCGCCGACCTTGGTTCGCTTGAAAGGCCTCCCTTGACCAAACGCGGTGTTTTTGGCGTCAAGGTCCGGCGGCAAGGGCGTGTCCTGAAGCAGGCTTGGCTGTCGGCTTTCACAGAGCGCAGCATTGCCTGCGCATCCGCAGCGAATATCGGCTTTGGGCCCTTCACAGGGGGCAGTTAGAATACCGCGTGGTCTCCGCGCTCTAGCTTTGCGTCGCCGGTGGCGAGGGCGCGGTAGAAGTCGAACAGGGTTTCGGTGCCGTATTCGGGGGTGGCGTCAGCGTCATAGCGGCCTTGGTCCGCGTTCCAGCACAGCATGGATTCAGTGGCGTAGTAGTGGCCGATGCGGGCGAGGTCGGCTTTGGCGGCCAATGGGGGGATGATCTTGCCGCTCAGGGCGAGGGTGGCGGCGATGGTGCTGATCACGCGGGGGGAGACGGCGCGGTATTTTGGTTCCAGGCCCAGAATGTCGAACAGGGCGGCCCCCATGTCGCGCGGTGACAGCGCGGGGCCCGGCCCGCCGATGGGCAGGATCGCGTTCTGGCGGGTGGGATCGTTGAGGCAGGTGGTGATGAAACGGCCAAGGTCCATGTCACTGATCGGTTTGCAGGCGGTGAGCGCGCCATCGCCGAACATCAGATAGGGTTTGCCCGCGCGCAAACGGTCAATCTGGCCGGAGAGGGATTTGAAGAAGGCCGTCGGGCGGACGATGGAATAGGTGAGGCCAGAGGCGATCAGGGCGGCCTCTGCGGCCAGTTTGGCGTGTTGGAAGGCCAGGCGCGGCTTTTGCACGCAGATCGCCGAGAGCAGGATGAAATGCGGTGCCCCGGCCGATTTGGCGGCTTGCAGCACGCGCAGGGTGGCGGCGTGGTCGATGGCCCAGGCGTCGGCGGGGGCACCGCTGCGCGAGGCAAGGCAAGAGATCACGGCATCGGGGTGCATGGGGGCGAGGGCGGCAGCGAGGGCCGCGCTGTCATCCAGACCTGACGGGACGAAGCGGACGCCTGCGATCTGCGGGTCGCGGCGGCCAAGGGCGGTCACCTGGTGGCCTGCGTCGCGCAGGGCGGTGGCGGTGCCACGCCCAGCGGTGCCAGTGGCCCCGAACAGGGCCACCTTTTGGGGGGAGGCCAGCATCCGCTTTAGTTGCCAGCGCTTTCCATCTTGCGATTGGCCAGCACGTCTTCGAGCCAGCCCAGTTTCATCTCTGGGACAGAGCTGAGCAGCAGATCGGTGTAATCGTCAAAGGGCGGTGCCAGCACCTGGGATTTGGGCCCGTAGCGCACAACCTGCCCCTGGAACATCACCGCGATACTGTCTGCAATCGCGCGGACCGTCGCGAGGTCGTGGGTGATGAACAGAAAGGAGACGTCTTCGTCTTTTTGCAGTTTGAGCAGCAGCTTGAGGATGCCATCGGCAACCAGCGGGTCGAGGGCCGATGTGACCTCGTCGCAGATGATCAGCGTGTGTGTGGCGGCCAGCGCGCGGGCGATGCAGTCACGCTGTTTCGGCCCCCCCGAGAGTTCGGCCGGATAGCGGTCCTGGAAGCCATCGCCCAGTTCGATCTGGTCCA
>Ga0136655_1001218_pt1 | contig 11572 bp, 20 predicted proteins | sample CPBDNA_2_FD_94863 | JGI IMG/M metagenome (GOLD analysis project Ga0136655, IMG submission 94863) | Freshwater to marine salinity gradient microbial communities from Chesapeake Bay, USA - CPBay_Spr_15_0.8_DNA (version 2) | ecosystem: Environmental > Aquatic > Marine > Coastal | place: USA...
ACCGAGACTCCTGAGGGCAGGAGATATTAAAAAGAGCAGGGTAGTGTCTTCAAGGACACTATCCTCCTGTCCACAGGTGAGTGCCTGTGCTGATGAGTCCGAAAGGACGAAACAGGAAACCAATAAAATCAAATCAAAATGAAAAAAGTAAGCAAAGTTTTAATGGCGTTAGTGTTGGCAGTAGTCACATTCAACGCAGGTCGTTTCATCTTGGCGTTATTCCAAGAAGTATCATCAGTATCACATTTCATTTCAACGTGTATTGTGAGTCTGTTCACCTTAACCCTGTTGTATTTAGCAGGAGTTCTAATGTTCGCAAAGGATGGAAAGTAAGCAGTACTACAGAGTAAGATACGCAGGTAAAAATATCTGTAATATCTCTGCCCATTCAAAATGGGAAGCCATTGACCGAGTGTTCAACGACAACATCTCAAGGTATCCTTGGATAGTACGTCAGAAATTAACCGCAGTATTAACACGATAAATCAAATCATTATGTATAAAGTAACACTACAATTCGAAACCTGTAAAACATCCTACAAAGGAAAGAGTTTATGGACAGTAACAAAAGAGTTCAACGACCTTCGCCACTGCGACAATTTTATTGCGCTTATGTACCGAACCAAGGGATATCTCCTTGACGAGTGTTGGTACGATTCAGGATTCCCATTCAACGAGGGAGACACGTACTACACGATAGAAGACAACGAGGTTGTGATGTCTTGTTGGGATTACGTAAGCGAGGAATTATTTGACAAGAACAAACTATACTTTGTCAGTAAGACAGAAGCACAGAAGTATATAACACAAACAACTATTTAAGATGAGACAGATTAAAAACCAAGACGCATTAAATTGGTACGACAATGATGTTCGTGTCGCAGTAGAAAAACTATCAGAGGAAGACAAAAATGTTTTCTATGAAAAGGTAGGAGAGTCAGACAAAGACCTGTACACATTCCTGTTGGGAGTGTTTGAAGATAATCAGGATATGATTGTCGAGTTTATTAACGAGCGTATTCAAGATTCAATAACCGAAACAATAGAAAATGAAGACGATTAAAATTTTAGCAGGAGTGTTCGCAGTATCCTTGTTAGGGTTTGTGTCACACGATAAGCCAACTACAGATTCTGAACAATGTGTTATAGAAGATACAATCTCACCCGAGATTGTGTCTTCAAAGACACAAAGTGATTGGGAATTATTTGTTGAAGCAGTCATTCAAGTAGAGAGTAGCGGGAATGATTCTGCATACAACGAAAAAGAGAAAGCGGTAGGTTGCCTACAGATACGTCCTATTATGGTGCGTGAGGTGAACAGGGTGCTGAGAAGAAACGACATTATGTTTCGTTACACAATGGAAGACCGATGGGACAGAGAGATGTCAATCGAGATGTTTGAAATTATGGCGGAGCAGGTTGATTGTTGCGAGGGATTGACTCAGGAAGAATTCTTTGAGGTGGTTGCTCGTAAGTGGAATGGCGGAGGAAGAGGTCATAAGAAGCCATCAACTGAAGTGTATTGGGAACGAGTGAAAAATAAATTTGGTAGTTTAAATTAATTAAACTATCTTTGTACAATAATTAAACAAAATCTAATCATTATGTGTGTAATCATTATCAAACAACGAGGTCGCAAGGTATCGCAAGAAGTCCTAAAGAAATCATCAACTGTCAATCCTGATGGGTTAGGCATTGTTTGGTTGGACACCTTTGAGGTTACCTATCACGACTCTAAAGAGTACAAGAAACTATTAACTGACCGACCATACATTGCGCATTTCAGATACGCAACTGTCGGCAAGATTAACCGAGCGAACACACATCCATTTGTGTGCGGTAAGAACACAGACGAACTACTGATGATGAACGGAACCATCAAAGGGTTGGGCAACGACAACAAGACAGATAGCAAAGTACTTGCTGAGATGTTGGGCGATATGCCAAGAGACCAATGGAAAACTGAACTTGAGAAGTATGAGTGCAGGTTTGTCAGCATCAACACCAAGACCAAATCGTATCAGGTATACAATCGTCACCTGTACACTAACAGAGATGGCGTGTGGTTCTCAAAAGACAACGTCCTACTTGACAATGTGGTTGCAGTGTACGGAACATTAAAGAAAGGTTATAGCAACTACTACGGTCACCTTTACAACTCTGACTTTGTTGGCTCAGGCAAGACCAAGGAGAAATATCCGCTAATCATTAAGGGGTTGCCATTCTTGGTAAATCAAAAAGGAGTAGGACACAACGTAGCAGTAGATGTATTCAAGGTTAGCGACTCTACCTTAGCCAACTTAGATATCCTTGAGGGTCATCCGAGATGGTACAAGCGTGAGCAGATTCAGGTTGTCATACAGGGTAAAGAAGTTACTGCGTGGATATACTTTAACCCAAAACAAATTGGAAGTGGGGAGGTGATGCACAAGACATTTCTTCAGAAGCCAATTCAAAACTCTTTTACACTATCGAAGTCTAAGGCAGTGTCTTCAAAGACACAAAAAGAATGTACGCAACTATCTTATTTCGATGAGGTCTTTGATGAGAGGGAAGAGGTTATTGTAGATACGCCATCCTGCATTGATTGTTTCTCTGACTTGGAGTACGATGGGTTTAACCACTACCACTGCAGTGCGTGTGGCGGTTGGTTCACAGATAACGAAGTAGCATTGTTTAACTAATTTAAAATCAAATCAAAATGAAAAAAGTAAAAGTAACAACACGTGCGGTATACCATAAGATGGTATCGGTTGAAGTAGAGGTTCCTTCACACGTAGAAGATGAGAACGTAAGAGATTGGTTGTGGGACAACGAGCATTTCTTTATTGATGAACTCGATGACAAACTATCTGACGCACCGTATGAATTTGGGCGTGGACTTGGAGACGGAATGGATGACGACTCGTCAGACTCAGAGACACGTTACGATGTAGTAAACTCTGACGGAACTTTTCGCTTCGGTGGACATTGTTAAAATAAAATCTAAATAAAAATGAAATCAAAAAAACAAAATCAATTATGGATAACAGACTTATCATTACCCAACCTGACAATTTCGTATTCGTTGATATCACAGACCAAGCAGAACTCCTCTTCAACAACACGAACCTTGAACTATTTGCTTGGGACGGAATCGCAGAAGAACTTATGGACACGGTCTACCACATTCGCAGAGCAATCGAGCGAGGAGCAAGAATCGTTATCGAAGGAGGAAACCTTCCCGCCAAGCGAGAAGTGAAGTGGACATCAGTAGACAAGGTGCTAATTAACGGACATTGGTACGGAAAATACGCAGATATCTTGCGTGGTTAAAATATTAATACTATATTTGAACATAAGTTATACCAAATAGAATCAAATCAAATGGCAACACTATTAAAATCAAACGGTAAGAGAGTGGAAGATGTGGACATCTCAACTCTAAAAGCAATGCAAGAAATCGTTGGCGGTTACATTGAAATCGTATACCTGCCCGAGGGAAAGTGTTTAATTATTAATGAAGAGGGGAACCTTTTCGGACTCCCACTAAATCAACAAGCAACTGAACTGTATGGACATCCAATCGTGGGGGAAGTCATATACGCACAGAGCAGTGAGATAAATTAAATATGATGAAACATTTATTCAAACAACTTATCCTTGAGGAGAAACTCAAGGACGTACCGAACCTGAAGGTAATTCAGAAGATGCAACAGAAGATTGATGGAGAACTATCCATTAAAGACCTAACAGAAACAGGAATGATTATGACACGAGAGTCTTTCGAGAAATCGTATCGCAATCCACCTGCGTTAGACACCAAGTGCAAAGATGTGATGACTTACATTGGTAAGAACTACATTCAAATGCTAAGCAACGGCTTCTATTTATTTGACTACCCAACAGTGAAGTCAAAGCGGTCAAAGAAGATAGAGGTTGTCGAGGAAGCATTGTTCAATCATCTAATGGGCGGCAATGTCAAGTAGCAAGGAGCAGATAAAAGATGTGACAGGGAGAGTATACCGTATGCTTGCAGAAAAGAACGAGGCATACGGGAACTCAGCCCTTGAACCAATCAACATATTCTCTAAGGGAGATGCCGTTGAATCTTTACAAGCAAGGATAGATGACAAGTTAGCCCGAATAAAAAACAGAGGGCTGAACGATGAAACAGAAGATACCTTGTTTGACTTGTGCGGTTACTTAATTCTTTTAATTATTGCTAAAGAAAATTTGCACGAGAAATAAACTATAATTATATTTACACAATCTAAAATCAAATCATATGTCAAAATCAAAACAGATGTTCACCGAGATGCGTGAACAAGAAATCCAAGAAGAATTCCTTGATGATGAGAATCGCTTCAGGGAATTTCAATCAAGAGAGCGAGTGTCTTCAAAGACACAGGTAGCAGACAACTCTTCAGTAGAAATTTTAAAAGAACTATTCGGATACTTTGGTGAAATATTCAAGGACTACGAAGTAAAAAATCAAATCAAATGAAACTAAATATTTTCAATGAATACGCAACTCAATGTGCCGACCTGTTCGGCATCAGCGAAGAACTACTTTTCACTAAGAGTAAACGAAGAGACATTGTAGACGCACGTTACCTGCTATACTATATGTGTAGTGAACGACCAATGCGAATCGTTTATATCCAAGAGTATATGTTTAGCAAGGGGTATCTCATTAACCATTCATCTATTATCTACGGAATCAATCAGGTGAAAGAACGTTTGCAGGGAGACGGAGACTACAGGAAAACTATTAAACAAATGAAGTCGTGCGTTACAGTTTAAAAGACATCTTTATTCAGGCATCTGATGACCCGTCTTCATCTGCTCTTCACGGGAAGGGATACGAGTCTTATCTTTTGTATGGGATAAAGATTGTCAAAGACAACGAGACCTCTCAAATACAACTGTTGAATACTGCGAAGTCGGGAGATTATTATCACTCTCTAAATCAGGAAGATATAAATTTATTTCACGATGGTGGTTGGAGATATGGAATATATGTTATATCTTTGTCTAACTATCGTGCAAAACTTGACAGAATTGAGCAACAGATTAAGAAGCACGTCAACGAGAAGCCGAACCCATCTCAGAAGCAACTCGATAATTACAAATCCTCAAGGCAAAACATCCTTGAGAAGTACACAGAGATGACAATTAAATTAAACAAATTAAAATCAAATCAAAATGGAGAACAAAAAACAACTAACGACATTTGAAAAACTGTCAGCCATCAACGTCAATGACAAGGTGGAAAAGAAATCAAACCTAACGTATTTATCTTGGGCTTGGGCTTGGTCAGAAACTAAGAAGGTATGTCCTGATGCGACATATCAAATCGGAATGACAGAGTATGACGAGCAACTCGGCTTTATGTGTCACACATCAGTGACCATAGAAGGAGAATCTTTAGAGATGTGGCTACCTGTTATGGATGGAGCAAACAAATCAATGCGCAAGGAATCGTATGAGTATTCAACTCGTTACGGTATGAAGGTCTGTGAAGCAGCAACAACTTTTGATATCAATAAAACATTGATGCGTTGCTTGGTTAAGAACTTGGCTATGTTTGGATTAGGAATCTATATCTATGCAGGTGAAGACTTGCCTGAATCAGAAACTGTAACACCAACTCCCGCACCATCTCCTCCACCCGCACAAGACACAACGGCAGACGGAAAACTTTCGTTAAAGGTTGGTGATGAGAATTGGGATAAGGTTGTTAAGTACGTGACTGAGAACAAAGAGATGGGCATCAAGAAAATTGTAGATGCACTGTCTATCAAGTACACCATCACAAACTTGGTTAAGAATAATCTAACTAAAATCGTAACAGGAAAATGAATCAAGCAACATTAGACCGCTTACGTAATGACGAGGATTATTACGGAGCATTTGGAAAACAATTCCTGAGCAACTCAGATATCGGAGCGTTACTTGGTAACCCAAAAGAATTTGGGAAGTCTTCTGAGGACAACGTGAACTATGCCAAGGGTAGATACTTTCACCAACTCATCCTTGAACCTGAGAAGGCAGTGCATACAAGGTTTGTTGATGTGTCAACTCGAACTACTAAAGCATACAAGGAATTCATTGAAGAGAATAAGGTTCCGTTTGCAATGTTGACTAAGGAAGGCGAAGAGATTCGTGGATGCGTTGACAATATGATTCAGAACTTTGCTTTCTTTGAAGGCATACGTGAGGAGGGTAATCAGTACGAGGTTCCCGCAGTCAAGGAGATTCACGGTATGATGTGGAAAGGAAAGGCAGACATTGTCTGCAAGGACAAACTCATTGACCTTAAAACGACAAGTAACATTTCTGATTTTAAGTGGTCGGCTCGCAAGTATAACTACGACAGTCAGTGCTACATCTATCAGGAACTGTTTGGACTTCCTCTAACATTCTATGTGGTGGATAAGACTAATGGGATGCTCGGCATCTACAGACCAACAGAAGAATTTGTAAAGCGTGGTGAGGAAAAAGTAATCCGTGCCATTGAAGTTTATAGAAAATTCTTTGGAGACAATCCAACTGAAAACATAGAGTACTATTACATAGATGAACTTCTTTAAAAGTTTAATGCAAACAGTGTCTTCAAAGACACAAAAAGAAAATGGGTGGATGTATCTGCGTGTTCCAATCAGATGCCAAAGCCCCGAGGAAAAACAAAATGTTATCCTCTCAACAACTAAACTATTGGAGCGTAAAATTAAAATCAAAACAAAATGACAGACGAAAAAATTTTCGCAGACGGATTCTCTTTTAAGAGAAGAGAGAACGCACCCGACTTTGTAGTGGGTAGACAATCAATTAAAGTAGATGAAGCAATCGCTTTCCTTTCACAACACGCTAAGAACGGTTGGGTTAACTTGGATATCAAGCAAGCCAAGAATGGAAACTACTATTGTGAACTCGATACTTGGGAAGCCAAGCCACAAGGAAACTCAGCGTCACCTAAACCTGCACCTGCACCTGCACCTGCGGTAGCAAACCCAAGTGATGACCTGCCGTTTTAATCTAAACCAATTAGAAATAGTTAAGGGGAGGAGACTCCCCTTTTCTATCTCTAATAGTGTGCTGAATGCGAAAAATAAAAGCACCACTACTACTACTATAGATATATATAATTATTTTTATTTCTTATATATGTATAATAAAGTTAACATTTTCAACACTAAGTCTGATAATCAAGTAGTTAGAGTAATTAAATTAACATCAAATCAACATATCAATGACACACACTGTAACAATCTTTAAAAACATCAAGGAAACTGAGGCTCCGTTCCATAGAGATGTACAACTTGTCCTTAAAAGAATCAAGGATGGAGCGACAAAGGATTTAGTTAAGCGTATCCGACAAGAGAAAGTAAAGTCGGAGCGTAACGAACTAAAGAAACTTCTACCCGCTATTTGTTTTAGCGGAGTATTTCACAAGCGTAATGACAATGCCCTACAGAATCACAGTGGATTGATTTGTTTGGACTTTGATGGTTACACCAAAACAAAAGAACTTCTTCAGGATAAAGAGACCCTATGCAAAGACAAGTACGTGATGAGCGTATTCATCTCCCCATCAGGTGATGGTCTCAAGGTGTTGGTTAAAATACCTGCTGATGTAGATAACCACGTCAACTACTTCAACTCTTTAGAGAGTCACTTCAACTCACCAAACTTCGACAAGGTAGTTAAGAACGTATCTCGTGTATGCTATGAGTCTTATGACCCTTTGACATACATCAATATGAACTCCTCAGTATGGGATAAGATTGTTGAACCTGAGTACGTAGAGGTTAACAAGCATAGAGATGCACCAACTATTCCAATCACAGATGAGAACAAAGTCGTTGACATCCTTATCAAGTGGTGGTTAAAGAAATATCCAATGGTTGAAGGTCAGCGTAATCAGAACGTTTATGTTCTTGCGATGGCATTCAATGACTATGGTATCAGTAAGAGTCTTGCAGGTTATGTGCTAAGCCAATATCAAACTGCTGACTTTACCTTAACCGAAATCAACAGAACAATTGACTCGGCATATTCACAGACAAGAAACTTCGGAACTAAGTACTACGAAGACGAGGAGCGCATCAATCAAATCAGAACTAAATTAAAGAGAGGCGTATCAAAAAAGGAAATCCGTCATCAGTTAGAAGAGTCTCGTATTGATGGCGATGTAATTGATTCAGTACTAAACAGAATTGAAGATGAGGCAACCAACCATACCTTTTGGACTAAGAATGAAAAGGGAACTATCAAGATAGTACACTACTTGTTCAAAGAATTTCTTGAGGACAATGGGTTCTACAAGTTTTGTCCTGAAGGAAGCAGGAACTATGTGTTCGTTAAGGTCACCAACAACTTGATAGACCACACATCAGAGAAAGAAATTAAAGATTTTATATTGGGATATCTACAGAACATAGATGACCTAAGCATCTACAATTACTTCGCTGACCAAACAAGATTCTTTAGAGAGGAATTTCTAACTCTATTGTCAACGATTGATATCTACTTCATTGAGGATACCAAGGACACATCTTACCTGTACTACAAGAACTGTGCGGTCAAGATAACAGAGAACAACATAGAACCTATTGACTACTTAGACTTGGGTGGTTACGTTTGGAAGGAACACGTGATTGATAGAAAGTTTAACCTTTGTGATGATGACTTGTGCGACTACAAAACTTTCATCACTCGCATCTGTGCGGACAACGAGTCACGTGTACAAACAATGGAGTCTACAATTGGATTCTTAATGCACGGATACAAGAACCTATCATACTGTCCTGCGGTAATACTTAATGATGAGGTTATCAGTGACAACCCTGAAGGAGGAACAGGTAAGGGATTGTTTATGAATGCGCTGAACCAAATGAAAAAGTTAGTAGTGATTGATGGTAAGGCATTTGCTTTTGAGAAATCATTTCCATACCAACTTGTATCAGCAGACACACAGGTGCTTTGCTTTGACGATGTTAAGAAACACTTTGACTTCGAGCGTTTATTCTCTGTGGTTACTGAGGGTCTTACGTTGGAGAAGAAGAACAAGGATGCTATCAAGATTCCATTTGCCAAGTCACCTAAGATTGCCATCACTACCAACTACGCTATCAAGGGAAGCGGTAACTCTTTTGCAAGACGTAAGTGGGAGGTTGAACTACATCAACACTACAACAAGAACTATACACCGTTAGATGAATTCGGTAAACACTTCTTTGCTGATTGGGATGATGATGAGTGGTGTCAGTTTGATAACTATATGGTCTCTTGTCTTCAGATGTATCTAAGCCAAGGATTAATCAAGTCTTCTTTTGTGAACTTAGGAGTGAGACAATTGTCTGCAGAAACATCACACGACTTTATCGAATGGTGTGGATTGATTGGAGATATGCGTGAGAACCCAAGTCTTGAGATAGGTACTAAGATTCACCAACAAGACAGGTACTATGAATTCATTGCAGAGTATCCTGACTATGCGCCAAAGTCACGTATGAGCATAAGCCGTATGAGATTCTATCAGTGGTTGGTTGCTTACGCAGTATACAAAACTCAGCAACAACCTGAAGAGGGAAGAGATGCAGCAGGAAAGTGGATGCGTATTAAACCAAAATTAAATCAACAACAAAATCTAAATCTTTAATATCAAATGAAAGTAAAAGTTAAAAATTGGCTCAAGCAACTCAACAACGGAGAAATAAAGAGCAATACCACAAGAATTATCTATGAGATTCACAAGCATACCTTTAAAGGAAAAGGCTTCACAACTATTGATGAGTTAAGAAAAGACCTTAGTATGGCTCACCAAACGCTTACGGCTATTGTGTCGACCATTCAAGACGAAGGATTGATTGCAACATACGGAGAAATTCAAAATGAATCAGGCAGCATTTTTCAACACATTCGATATGCAGGACACGAAGAGCGAGAATATTTAATCAGAGAAAGACGCAGAGAAAAACTTTCACAATGGATTAAAAGAGGCAGAGAAGAGTTTAACGACCTTTTACCCTACTCAATGATACAAGAACTTAATAATCTTTAAATCAGAATAAGATGAAGGTAACAATAGAGTTCGACAACGGACAAGACGCAATCCAAGCATTGAACGCAGGGGCTTGGTATAATGCAGCGTGGAGCCTTGACCAAGAGTTACGAGGGATAGTAAAACACGGATACATCGGAAACCGCGAGGCTACCGAATGTGAGATGGAGGTCTATGAGAAATGCCGAGAGATGTTACGAGAAGCAATGAGCGAAAATGACTTGACATTCAACCTATGAGAGAACAATTTATGAGGATTGCTATGGCAAGGTTGCGTAGCACCTACCCGTTCAAACCACAACGCAGAGCAATTGCTGCCAAGATGTGGATTAGATTCGTTAACAAAAAAGGAATTAATCCGTGAAGTACCAAGTAACATACAATTATTTCAATCAAGCACTGAACAAGTCGGCAGAGTGGGAACAGAGGTCGAAAGTATTTAATAGCAAACTTGACGCACAAAGATTTGCTCAGCGTTTGATTGATAATGTATCAGTAAGAAACTTAATTATTCAAGCAACTAAATGACAGACATAGATATACTATCGAGAATCCCGGGGTACGATAACAAGATGATGCACAAGCAGTGTATGATATTGGCATCAGTAGTTAACGCAAAGAAGGAAGTTAAAGTCGGTAGAGGAAAGAGTGTAAAAATAGTAGAGGAATATAAACACAATACTCCAAAGGAAACAATAGACCGAATCAATCGAAGCGTTGATTATTATAAATATCAAATGGAAAATCCGACAATAGAATTTAGAGATTATCAAAAAGAAATTATAGAGAAAGGCACTGATGTACTGAAGAAGAAGAACTTTGTATACTTAGCAATGGAGGTGCGTACAGGAAAGACCCTTACAAGTCTCGGTATCTGTAGAGAACTCGATGCAAAAAAAGTTTTGTTCTTGACAAAGAAGAAAGCCATAAGTAGCATAGAGTCAGACTACGCTATGCTGAATCCTAACTACGAACTAACAGTAGTCAACTATGAAAGTTTGCATAAGGTAGAGGTAGAAAATCTTGACGTTTTAATTTGCGATGAAGCACACGGAATGGGTGCGTTTCCGAAAGCAAACAACAGAGCAAAGCAAGTCAGTGCAATTATAAAGAAGCACAATCCAATGGTAATTCTTTTATCAGGGACACCAACTCCCGAGTCTTACTCTCAGATGTATCATCAGGTTTACGGTATACGTACAAATCCATTCAATCAATATGTAAACTTTTATAAGTTTTCTAAACACTTCGTTAATGTCAAGCAAAAAAAAATCAATTCTTTATACATAAACGATTACACAGAAGGTCTCCCAACAATACTTGATGCAATGAAACCATACACCATCAACTACACACAGAAGGAGGCAGGGTTTAAAGTAGACACAAGAGAACATATACTTGAGGTAGAACTCGAGCCAATCACATATAAGATTGCGGCTCAATTAAAAAAGAACTTGGTCGTTGAAGGAAAGGAAGAAACGATATTGGCTGATACTCCCGTTAAACTGATGATGAAACTTCACC
>Ga0136655_1001222_pt1 | contig 11551 bp, 12 predicted proteins | sample CPBDNA_2_FD_94863 | JGI IMG/M metagenome (GOLD analysis project Ga0136655, IMG submission 94863) | Freshwater to marine salinity gradient microbial communities from Chesapeake Bay, USA - CPBay_Spr_15_0.8_DNA (version 2) | ecosystem: Environmental > Aquatic > Marine > Coastal | place: USA...
AAAATAATAAAAAAATTTTAAATTTAAATTTAATATAAAAAAAAAAAAAAAAAAAAAAAAAAAAAAAAAATAAAAAAAAAAAAAAAAAAAAATTATATATAAAAAAGAGATTTACTATTAAAAAACTATCTATTTGAGGCATTTTGAAATATTAATTTTGTAATTAATAACTTAAAGAGTTATAATAAGTTTTAGTAAGTTGCTTTTTGTATAAAAAGCAGATTTTTCTAATTGTATATTTTTTATAATAGCATAGTATTTTTATTATAAACTATAAAATATTATACAGAATATTTTTTTTATCTAAAATAAGTTTACATTACTATTAATGACAAATTTTTTCACCATTAAACTTTCCTCATAATTAAAAATTATGCCTGCTTATAAATTAAACTTATTTAATGTAAATGAAGACTTGCCAACTGTAACGATAGAAATAGGCATAAACCCATGATTTACACCACACAATTCACTACATTGACCATAAAACAATCCTTGTCTATTAATATATAAACCTATTTCATTTAAACGTCCAGGACAAGCATCCATTTTTACTGCGAATGCTGGTATTGCTCAACTATGTAAAACATCACTTGATGTTATAAATACTCTTATTTGAGATTCTACAGGTAAAACTAATCTTTTAAAAGTTTCAAGTAACCTAAAATCTGGTTTTTTTAAATCAAATAATTTATCATCTACTCATATAGCGTCAAAATTAACAAGTTTGTTATTTAAAGTAAAATACTCATATGATCAATATCATTGTCTACCTAATACTTTAAGAGTTAAGTCTGGTATTTGCCCAGGATTACCTGCATAATAAATAGATAGGAAAGATGGTAAAGCAATATATACAACAACTAAAAAAGGTATAGTTGTTCAAAAAGCTTCTAGAGGTGCATCATGTAAATAAGGTTTTAAAGGTGCTCTTGAAAATATAGAAGTAGCTGAAAGTTTATTATAAGTTGATAAATTACTTGATATATAATTACTATATTCTTTTTTACCTATAGATAAAGTATAAACTTTATCTATAGCTGCTCAAACTATTAAGCCTAAAAAAAAAAATAAATATATCATAATATCTTGGTGTAAGTCTACTAAATTTTCCATAACTTCAGTAGCAGGATCATTAAAAAAATGTTTAGATTTATCTGGCATTTTTTGTGCTAATGAAAACCAAGATTCATAAGGTATTTTATTTTTTAATTTAAACTGGTAAGGGTGATTTAAAATTATATTATAATTAAAATATTTAACTAAATTAAATGATGAAAAACTATCAAATATAGTTATAAAAAAAACTATAAGAGAAATAGTAGATATTCATGAACCAAAAGAAGCTACTTTATTATAATAAATAAAAGTTTCAGCATAATCAGGAATACGTCTAGGCATACCTGCTAAACCTAAAAAATGCATTGGAAAAAATGTTACATTAACACCTATAAAAAATAAATAAAAATGTATTCTAGATAAAGTATCATCATAAGTTAAACCAGTTATTTTTTCATATCAGAAATAAAAACCTCCAAATAAACCAAATACTGCTCCCATAGATAAAACATAATGAAAATGCGCTACTACATAATAAGTATCATGAAAAGCAGTATCAATACCTGCGTTAGCTAATATAACTCCAGTTATACCTCCAGCAGTAAATAAAAAAATAAATCCCATAGCAAAAGTAAAAGGTACTTTTTTAACTAAATTATTACCTAATCATAATGTAGCCCCCCAAGAAAAAATTTTAATACCTGTAGGAACAGCTATTATCATAGTAGCAGCAGTAAAATAAGACCTAGAATCTACATCTAAACCGACAGTATACATATGGTGTGCTCAAACAATAAAACCTAAAAAACCAATAGATAACATAGCGTAAACCATCCCTAGATAACCAAAAATAGGCTTATTTAAAGTTGCTATTATTATTTGGCTTACAATACCGAATGCAGGTAAGATTAAAATATAAACTTCTGGGTGTCCAAAAAATCAAAATAAATGCTGATATAAAACAGGATCACCTCCACCTTCAGGATAATAAAATGAAGTATTTATATTACGATCTGTTAAAAGCATTGTTATACCCCCAGCTAAAACAGGTAAACTTAATAATAATAATCAAGCAGTTATTAGTACTGCTCAAACTAATAAAGGCATTGTAAAATCATACATACCTCCAGGCTTCATATTATTTATAGTAGTTATAAAATTTATAGCTCCTAAAATAGAAGATATACCAGCTAAATGTAAACTAAAAATTGCAAAGTCTACAGAAGGTGCTGGATGCCCTAATATATCACTTAAAGGTGGGTAAACAGTTCAACCAGTACCTGCACCACCTTCTACATAAGAAGAAAATAGAAGTAATAATAAAGAAAAAGGTAAAAGTCAAAAACTTATATTATTTAATCTAGGAAAAGCCATGTCAGGTGCTCCTAATAATATAGGAACAAATCAATTCCCAAATCCCCCAATTAAAGAAGGCATAACCATAAAAAATATCATTAAAAATGCATGTGCAGTTATTAATACATTATATAATTGATTATTACCTGCTAAAAATGTATTTCCTGGATTAGCTAAGTGTACTCGTATAACTAAAGATGCTAAAGTACCTAAAACACCAGAAAAAACACCGAAAAGTAAGTAAAGAGTACCTATCTCTTTATGGTTTGTAGAAAAAGTTCATTTTTTTAAATAATTTAAAAAATTCATGCTTAAAATAATAACTTATAAAATTAAAATGTATTAAGTTATATATTAAAACTTTATTAAAAATATTATTTTATTTTAATACTAAAATAAAAATTATAAAAAATACCCTGTTGTTAAATAAATTACTATAAAATAAAAGTTATTTTATAGTAAGAGCTCCTTTAAACCATTCGTAAATAAATCCTAAAGTTAATATCATAGAAAAGGCAAATATTAATAGTAAGCCAAAAAAACCTAAACTATATGAATTAATAGCTCAAGGAACTAATAAAACTATTTCTATATCAAATATTAAAAATAATAAACATATTATGAAATAATGGAGATTGAAATAATTTACGTTTTCAATAAAAGGGTCAAAGCCACATTCATAAATATTACGAGATTCATAAATATTACGAGATCTAAGGAAAAGAAAAAAAGTTAAAACTACTAAAACGGAAAGTATTAAACAAAAAGAGAAAAAAACTGTTAATAAAGAATATTCTATATAAAAGTTACCCATATTATTTTGAAGTTATCGAAAAGACAGGATTCGAACCTGTATCACTTATTCCCAAAACAAGAATTTTACCTTTAAACTACTCTTCGCTAGTTATTTATGTTACTTTAGAAAGTTTTTTTACTCACCTTCTTCTAAACAATTGTATTTTTCTTTTTTTTTTTTTTTTTTTTTTTTTTCGGCATCCATTAAAAGGTATAGCACTAATTTCTTTTATGAAAGTAAACTTAAGTTTAGATTTACGGAAAAGAAAATTTAATATAGGTTTTCTTGTAGGGCCCCATCCATTTAAAGAAAGGCTTACATTAGTTAAATTAAATTTTTCCTTAATATTTTTTACAAACAAACCTATTATAGATATACCAGCTACTTTGTTATTACTACGTTTACCTGAAAATTTTAATACACCTGTAGATTGTAAAGCAAGAACTTCACCTTTACTGTTACTTAATGTTAAGAAAGTATTATTTTTTGAAACTTTTACGCTTATATTAAAATCTTGTTCTGGGTACTGTATTATTTTCATCTGTAATATATAAAGGCACGACTTTTTATATTTTTAAAAACTAAAAGTTTATTAAAATATATTAAAGGACTTTTTTTAAAAATTAAAGAAGAAACTATTATTTTAATAAGGCTGAAGTTTTCTTTAGAATTTTTAGGTGTAGTTAACAATGTTGTATTTAAAAAAAGAACACTTTTTTTAAATTGATTTAAATATTTTAAGGGAACAGGTACTCAATAAAATCTCTTTTTTTTTTTTTTTACACTATATTGGCCAAATAAATAATACTTAGTTAAAAATATTAAGGGTTTAAACATATTTAATATAGTATAAAGTAAATTAATGTAATTTAATTTTAGAGTTTTATTTGAAGAAATGTTTTTTAAAAAAAAAAATTCATTTTTTTGTTTTTTACCCTTTTTAATACCCTTTTGCACTACTTTTTTAATTCAAAATGAATTAAAAAGTATATCTTTTTGTCATAAAAGTTTTCTTTTATTAACGTTCATTTTTATCAAGTAAAATTATTATTGAACAAATTAGAGTAATAAGTAATAGTGAGGCTATAATTAAAAACCCTAAATAATATTGAGTATAAAAAATATTACTGATAATAAAAAAATCTTTAGCAAAAAAAATATAATGGGCATTATATGTAAATAGTTTTATAAAAAAATTAAATTCAAGAAAGTTTAGATTAAAAAAACTATGTAATAAAAAAAAAATACTAAAAAAAAGTTTAAATAAAAAAAAAATAGTACCGCATATATCTACATTTTTATATTCTAAGTACTTATAATTTTTATTCTTATTTATATCTAGCATTATAATAGTAAACACAAATAATACTAAAACAGCGCCTACATAAAGTATTATAAGTAAAAAAGAAATAAATTCAAAGTTTAATTTAAGGAATAGAAAAGCGATTAATATTATTATGAACATTAAAGAAATAACACTATAAATTGTATTTTGGTTGATTACTGAAAATATACTTAAAAAAATAATAGAGAATAAATATAAAGTTATAAAAAATTTAGATAATAACATATAATTTCAAAAAGGTTTAATTTTCTAAAAACCTTTATATAGGGTTTTTATCAAGATAGCAGTAAGAATTTGTAAACTGTATTATATCATCAGAATATATATACTTTAAATTAGTTTAAAAATATATTTTGGTATTTAAATAATTTTAATTGTTTATTAAAATTATTATTACTATTTATATTATTAGAGAACTTTTTATATTTTATCTTTAGTGTTAAATTATAAGACCATTTTACATAATAATTGATTAAATATTTTATGATGTAAAAATTATCGCAATAAGAATAAATATGTAATAAATTATATATAATAGTATTAAAAAAGAATTGTATGTTTTTAAAAGAAAAAAATATAAGACTTTTAATATATGATACACTTTTATTTTTTGTTAATAAGCCTAACTTATGTAAAATATTTTTTAAATAATTTAAATCTGATATAATTAAATAGCTTTGTAATTTTTCATTATATAAGCTATAAATTAAATTATTACTTAAAATATTATTAAAAAGTAATAATTTTTTTTTTATGTTTTTAAAAGTTTTAAAAGAAAAAATAAAATCTTGTTTTAAATATTTTATACTATTAATTTTATTAACCATTATTTGTTTTTTAATATAAAAAAGGCCAACCTTTACTTTGCTATTAATAGTTTTATAAAAAAAAGAAATATTAAATTTTTTAAAATATGTTAAAATAATAGGTAGATATTCTATATTACTATTTTGTAATAAAAATAATTTAAAATTTAGAGCAGAAAAATTTGGACTAAATTTTAAGTTTAAATAATTATAAATATAATAAGTATATAGTTTTTTAAAAATAAAAGATTCAATATTTTTTAAAAAGCTTAAATTATAATATTTTAAAAATTTTTTTTTTAAGTAAACATTATTCTTTATATCTATTTTAAACAATAAATGATTATTACTACTTAAGTTATACTTTATTTTTTTAAAAATTTCTTTATTATTAATATTTTTAAAATTGAAAATAAAATTAAATAAACATAGTAGGCTGCTTTCTAACAGCCTATAATTTAATAAATTATTACTATGGTAAACTACTTGTTGTCAAGTATACTTAGTATTAGAACTATAAAAAATAAACCAAGGATTTTTTATAATAGGTTTAATTAAACTAGTATTTAATTTAATTAAAGCTAAAAATAAAAAACAATTCATAGTATAAGGTTTATAAGAAAGTAAAGTTATTGTATATTTTATAAAGGTTTTTGACTTTTTTATTAAAATCCTGTTTAAATTACGCATTTTAAAATTATGGAAATTTATTATAAAAGTTCAAAAAATATTTGCTATACTATTAAAATATTTTTATTTAAGACAAATTAAAAATCAGATATATTAATTAATAACTTTTCTAAAAATTTATATTTAGTATATAAATTTAACTTTTTGTATTAACTTTTACACACTTTGTTGGTATAAATGCAGAAACATCACCAGCTTGAGTTTCTATAATTGGGAAAGCGGTTAAAGAACCTCCACCTAAATTACTAGATAATTTAGAAGCTCTTTCTAAAAGTCTAGAATGTATATAGAATACATCACCGGGATAAGCTTCTCTAGTAGGGGGTCTTCTTAATAGTAAAGAAATTTGTCTATAAGCAACTGCTTGTTTACTTAAATCATCATATATAATAACAGCATGATAACCGTGATCTCTAAATCATTCACCTATAGTTGCACCTGCATAAGGAGCTATATATTGTAAACTTGCAGGATCAGATGCAGTTGCACCTAATAACACAGTATAAGAAAGAGCATTTTTTTTTTTTAGTTTACCATAAATATGAGCTAAAGAAGACCTTTTTTGACCTATAGCAACATAAATACAATATAAAAAATTATTTTTTATATTTTTAGCAAAAAAATTCTGTTGATTTAAAATCATATCTATAGCAATAGTAGTTTTACCTGTTTGTCTATCACCTATTATTAGTTCTCTTTGACCACGACCTACAGGTATCATACTATCAATAGCTAATATTCCAGTGTAAACGGGTTCAGTAACAGGTTGTCTAGCCATAATACCTGGAGCTTTTACTTCAATATTCATAGTATCTAAATTATCAAGAGGTTTACCTCCATCAATAACATTTCCAAGACTATCTAATACACGTCCTAATAAAGAAGGACCTACAGGTATAGTAACTAAGTTTCCTGTACAATAAACAGGGTCATTAGGTAAAACTAAACTATCGTTACCAAATAACACAATTTTTCTAATATTTTTTTCTATATTAAGAACCATACCACTTATAGTACGGTTTTCAGTTTGTATTTCAACAAGTTCACCAGCTGTAGCTTTAGTAAGGTGTTTTACAACAAGAATACCATCTTGTATAGATATAACTTTTCCTAAATGATCTGTATAAGAAAAAGTAGAAGTTGATTTAATATTAGATTTAATACTTACTGATTTTTTTGTTTGAATTTTTTTTGTTTTTTTTTTATTTAAACTGATATTTTCATTATTATACAAAGTTTGTACTTTCATATATTTTAAAAATTTATTAGTAGTTTTATAATTATTAATTATATTTTATTAGATGCTATTATTTTAAAGAGGTAAAAAGACTCGAACTTTTACTTTTGATATCAAAAACCAACGCTATAACCCTTTAGCTATACCTCCAAGCAGAGAGAGAGGGACTCGAACCCTCAATTATAATTTTGAAGACTAGGGTTTTACCATTAAACTATCCCTCTGAATAAAATTATTATGTTGTAAATATCTTGAAAAACTTATTATAAACATAAATAAATCTTATGCTTTAAACTTTTATATATACTTAATATTCTAAGTATATAATATGATGAAAGTCATCATTAAACCAAATAATGCAATAGCTTCTACTAAAGCAAAACCTATCATTGTGAATCCTCATAACTGATTAACTAATTTTGGATTTCTTGAAGTAGCATTTAATAATGCAGCAAAAACTAAACCAATACCAACTCCAGAACCAGCTATAGATGTAGTAGCTATTCCAGCTCCTATAAGTTTACAACCTTTTAAAAAAATCATTTTTAAAGTCTTTTATTTTAATTAAATTTTTTAACACCATATTTAGACCTTGCTTGTTTTCTAAAAAGAACACTTTTTAAATCTAAAATATTTCGGATACATTTATACTTAACACCAGGTAAATCAGGCCTTCTACCACCTTGCATTAAAACACAAGAGTGTTTTTGTAAATCGTGCCCTATACCTGGAATACCTGCTATAACTACTTTTCTATTAGATAATCTTAAAGAAGCTACTTTTCGTAATGCTGAATTAGGCTTTCTAGGAGTCATAACAAAAGCTTTTATTACGGTACCTCTTTTTTGAGGATTACCTTCTAATGCAGGGTTTTTATTTTTTTTTTTTAAAAATTAAAAAAAAATTTTTTTTTTTGGTTCCTTTTTTTTTGGGATTACCTTTTAATAACGGGTTTTTTTTTTTTTTTTTTTTTTTTATACGTATACTTTTTATTAATTGGTTTGCAGTAGGCATTTTTATATAAAGAAGATGGGATTCGAACCCACGGTAGTTATTCATAAAACTACAATAAGTTAGCAACTTATCGCTTTAAACCACTCAGCCACCTCTTTTTTAGTATATAGGGGTTAACAGGATTCGAACCCGTGACAATACTTAAATTGCTAGATTTACAGTCTAGTGCTATAACCACTCAGCCATAACCCCTCATTTAAATTTCACTCTACAAATAAACATTATTTTATAGTTATTTATTTAAGAACCTCATCAATAAATACAAATAAATAAAAATAATCAAACAACATATAATTATTTTAAAGCTTTACTAATTCTATACTTATAAATAAAAAGCTTTTTTCTTACCTTAGATTAAAAATATGTACTTATGTAATACGTAATACCTAGCTGTAATTTATAATGTTACACTTCTTCTGCTTATTTAATTATAACCTTTTTATTGCAACAAAATGTCAATATCAGGCAGCTGCCTCAAAACCTATGTGATGTTCCTTAGAAAAATGATAATTAATATGTCTTAATAAGGTTACTAATAAAACAATAGTACCTATCAATACATGTAGACCATGAAATCCGGTCATTAAAAAAAAAATAGAACCATATACTGTATCATTTATTGAAAAATTAGATCCTATATATTCTAATGCTTGACAGAATAAAAAAATAATACCTAGCAATACAGTTAATATAAGTCCTTCTAAAATATCTTTACGACTTTTTTGCACAAATCCTCTATGAGCAATTACTAAAGTAACTCCGGAAGAAAGTAGTAATACTGTGTTATAAAAAGGCATTCCTCAAGGAGATATTACTTCTATACTTTGAGGAGGTCAAGTACAACCAATACCTATACTTGGATGTAAACTATAATAAAAAAAAGATCAAAAAAAAGAAAAGAAAAACATTACTTCTGAAATTATGAATAATGTAATCCCCATACGAAGACCTCTTTGTACTGCTAATGTATGATAGCCTTCAAAAGTAGATTCAATAATAATATCATTAAACCAGCAAAAAATAAAAAATATTAGAAGAGAAAAATAGCTTATTAATAAAATAGCATGTAAATTTACAGTTAATTTTGATGCTTCTGATAAACCATTTCAATATAACATACCTTCTAAAATAAATAAAAAAAGTGTTCATGAACAGACTAAAGGTCAAGGACTTGGTGTTACTAAATGAAAAGGTGTTTGCTGTTGTTTATATATTCATAAAGGGTCATTCTGTTTTAGTTTATACATAAATATAATATATATTAATTTATTAATTAGAGTTTTAAATATTTAGACTTTATATAAATAATAAGCTAAATAAGTAGAATTTTTCTACCTCTAATAAATTATAATATGAAACTTATAACATATAATTTAAAATGTAAAAGTTTTAATTTAAAATGAATTTTTAGATTTTTATTTAAATTAAATTTTAAATTAAATTTTAAATTAATACATCAAGCTAATAAAAAAAAAAAAATAACTTTAATAAGATCACCCTTTATTTTCTCTAAAAGTAAAGAACAGTTTGAAAAAAAAGAAACTACATTACTTATTCAGATTAAAGCTTATACCAAGTATATTAATGTTGTACTATTTGAAAAAAATATTATGCAATTTAATGTAAATAAAAATATTTTTATTGAGGTAAATAAACAAGTTTTAATATAAATTTACATTATTAGATTATACTTACATAAATAAAGAAAGATTCATAAAAATAATATCAATATACTCTCAGTTTTCAGTTTTGTATAAAATTAATGCGTTTAGTTTATCTACCATTTATATCTTTTTTTAGAAAGCATGTGCTAAACTATGGTACACCTGCCAATTTAACTTATTTATGAAGTTTTGGTTTTTTAGCAGGTTGCTGTTTAGTTATACAGTTGCTAACAGGAATTCTTCTTTCTATGCACTACAATCCAAGTATTGCTGGTGCTTTTGATAGTATACAACATATTCATAGAAATGTTCCTATGGGTTGGTTTTTAAAGTATACTCACGCTAATACAGCGTCTATGTTTTTTATTGTTATTTATATACATATGGGTAAAGCCATTTATTTTAAAAGTTACTTATATCCAAGGCAGTTTTTATGGTTATCAGGAGTTGTCATATTTATACTTTTAATGGCTACCGCTTTTATAGGTTATGTTTTACCTTGAGGTCAAATGAGTTATTGAGGAGCTACTGTTATCACTAATTTAGTAACAGCAGTTCCTTATATGGGTCAAGAAATAGCTTATTGATTATGAGGAGGGTTTTCTATAAATAATGCTACTTTAAATAGGTTTTTTAGTCTCCATTATTTAATGCCTTTTATTATATTAGGTTTAGTAATTATACATTTAGGTCTTTTACATGTTGTAGGTAATACTAATCCTTTAGGATTTGACCACGATTTTAAGATACCTTTTTACCCCTACTTTCTTATAAAAGATCTTTTAGCTTTAAATTGAATGTTATTAGCTTTAACTTATTTAGTATTTTTTAATCCAAATTATCTAGGTCACCCAGCTAATTTCATACCTGCAAATTCTTTAGTAACCCCTAAACATATAGTACCTGAATGGTATTTTTTACCCTTTTATGCAATATTAAGATCTATACCAGATAAATTAGGAGGTGTCTTAGCTATGTTTGGTGCTATAATAGTTATTATGCTATTACCTTTTATTGACCCTATAAAAATTACTATGCAAAGTGACTTTAATAAAGTTTTTTTTTGAATTTTTATAGCAAATTTTGCTTTACTTAAGTGAATCGGTGAAATGCCTATGGAATATCCTTTTTTAACTGTGGGTGCATATTTAACTGTATATCATTTTGCCCATTTTTTAGTTGTTATACCTTCTTTAGGGTTAATTGATAATTGAGTACATACTCAAAATAAAGAAGAATACGCTAAATCTTTAACTAATAATTAAAATATAAAATGTACATCCTTGAAAATTATAATAAAGCTATAATATATATTTGTGACAATTTATTAGTATATAAAAGTTATATAAGGTCAGTAGATTTAATGTTTTCTGAAATGCTTCTTATATCTTTTATACTACTTATGCTCTTTTATCTAATGCTACTTACCTTCCCAGAACATCTTTCTATTAAAATGTGTGTCTTTACTTATTTTGCGCTAGCTGTTCTATGACCATTCTACCAATTTGTTGTAAAACCATTTAATAAACTTCCTTCTACAATTATAACAAACTATGATTGATATATTTTTAATTTATATCTAAT
>Ga0136655_1001231_pt1 | contig 11512 bp, 4 predicted proteins | sample CPBDNA_2_FD_94863 | JGI IMG/M metagenome (GOLD analysis project Ga0136655, IMG submission 94863) | Freshwater to marine salinity gradient microbial communities from Chesapeake Bay, USA - CPBay_Spr_15_0.8_DNA (version 2) | ecosystem: Environmental > Aquatic > Marine > Coastal | place: USA...
AGTTGTGACGCGCTTAGGGACACATCCATGCTTAGTATTGGTTCATTGATGATAAAACTTTTTGGAGGAATAGGGCATGCTGAACTATTCGAAGGTTGTACTTCCAACTTAAATTCACCGGTGCTGATAGGATTTAAAAATTGACTCGTCCCTACGATTTCATCTTTTTCATTGAACCAGGTAAATAGGACAGTGGTGGTGTCTCTCCCCAATATATCTGCTTGGTAGGTCCTGTTTCCAAGACAGTCCTCTTGGACTAAAACAATATTGAAATCGACAGGATCTACTAAAGTGACTTCAAAAAGCCTTGATACCGGGCAGAAATCGTCATTTATTGGATTTCTCCCTATTATTTTGTGCTCTCCCTGCTCAGTAATTGTAAAGGGCTCATTTGACTTTTTGAGATCAGATTTTCCTGACGGATAGATTAGTTCGTATTCTAAATTTTGGTTTGACTGAGGCGTGATTTCAGCAGATTGACAAATAAATAGATCTCCTGGAATGGAGTAATCAACAAGAAACTTTCCTGGGATTTCTATAAACTCTTCTATTGGGAGCGAGCAACTATCTAAATTGGAAAGTTCGAAAACGTATTTCCCACCTGGGACAGAAATAAAAAGTTCAGACCTATTTGTGAAAGTTTCACCGGTAACCGTCCCGCCTTTTTCGTCTAAAACTCGGTAAATCCCATCCACTGGCCCATTGATTAGGTCAATTAAAAAATCTCCGTTTAACCTTCCGTCTGTGGTACAAGTCTCCCCATTAATAACACCGAGGTTGAACTCTAACTCAGGTGGAGGATTTCCTAATGGAACAAAAGAGGCATAGGAATTTTCGCAATTTCCTAAAACTGAAATAAGGTTATAGGCTCCAGACTCGATTCCTGGTATCGTATAGGTTTGTCCAGGACTTAATGGCGGAGTTGATATTTTGGATTCTTTTATGTAAATATAATCTATAGCAGTAATGGCTTGAATTACAATTCCTCCATCTGCTATATCGCAGCCACTTGAAGGTACAGGATCTAATAGGATGAAATCTGGCTGAGGATTGAAGGTTATCGTCTGAGATTTCCTTACTAAACAATTTATCGCATCTGGATTAATTACCTCAAAAATCACTTCATAACTTCCAAAACCTTCAGTAAGGTTTGAAAGGGAAAGCGTAATGGCAGCTACACTTTTGTTCAATTCTTTTTCAATTGAGCTTCCAACTTTTTTCACAAACCAGTTTCCATTGGAAGATGGATTAGTCGTGAATTGAATTGATTGATTGGAACAAAGTGAATTGCTGCTTGATTGAAGAATTACGTTGTTGGAATCTCCGACTTGGGTTGTAAGTACTGTTGAACATTCTTGATTCCCCTTGGAGTTTTTGATGAAAACAGAAGCAGTATAATTTCCAGGCTGTGTAATCTGTATTTTATTTTTGGAGCCTATTACTACGCCGCTTTGGTTTTGCCATTGTACCTCATAATCAGAAAAGAAAGGTGTGCTGGGAGAGATAGCTTCTAATTCTAATGGGTCGGTACCACAAAGGGAATAATTTGGATTCAAAGCAACTATTGGTCTTTCTTGCACACGCACATTTAATACCTGAGCTGGAAAAACTATAATCCCCCTTTTTACTTGTAACTCTACCTTGTGAGCTCCTGAGGAGGAAAAAGTATAATTAATATCTTGAAGTAATCCACCTCCATTGAAGGTGGAAATCAGACTTCCATCTGGGGCAAATATTTTCCAAGTATAAACATCCAGATCGGGCTCTCCTCCTCCTGAAAATGCCCCAATAACACTTTTACCCCCGTATGAAAAACAAAGGAATTCAGGACCTGTCAGTTCGGGTAGAATTAATGCACTGGAATTAATATCAAAAAGATTAAATGGAACCGATTTAGAAAGGATTTTTCCTCCAGAAAAAAATAAAAGAAATACCATTCCTATAGCAATGATTATAGGATAACGTTTTACTTTCCGCACTAGTGAGTTGCGCTTTAATTGCATTTTTTATAACCTGGGTTACAGATTGAATGCCAAATTACCGATTTCCTAGGCTGCCAAAAAATTAAATAAGTTAGTTCTACCAAGATCTCTTGAGAGGATTGGCTTATTATCTTACAAATATCCAGTCATTTGACTTACTCAATGATTCGGAAAACTCATAACCTTCGAGGTTGAAAGTCTTTAATATCATAGGATCAGTAATTCTGTTTTTGATTGCGAAATCAGTCATCAGTCCTCTTGCTTGCTTTGCAAAAAAGCCAACGACTTGATAGGCTTCATTTTTGAATTCCTTAAAATGAATGTTAATAACTGGACTGTTAACTGTCTTCAAATCTACTGATTTGAAATATTCTTGGGAGGCCAGATTGACTATTAGAGCACCTTCTGCAGCAGAATTGATGGCTTTTGCAATTTTTTTATCCCAAAATTCATATAGGTTTTTCCCTTTTTTGTTTTCAAGCCGGGTTCCCATTTCCAATCGATAGGGCTGAATCAAGTCCAGAGGCTTTAAAAGACCATAGAGCCCTGAAAGGATGCGGAGATGGTTCTGTGCAAACTCAAAATCCAGCGCGGAATAGTTGTCCACATCTATTTTAGTATATACATCTCCCTTGAAGGCTAGTAAAGCTTGCTTGGAATTTTCAAAATTGAATTCTTGCTGAAACGTTTTGAAACGTTCTTCATTAAGATTGGCAAGGTTTTCTGAAATCCCCATTAGGCTTCCAATCTCTTTTGCAGATTTTTTCTTTAGGACTGCAATCAGTGACTTGGTTTCAGTCTGAAAGTCGGGTAAGGTGTGATTTTGAAAGCTCGGGATACTATAGTCCAGCGTCTTCGCTGGTGAAATAAGGATAAGCATACTATTGAATAATTGTAATCGCTTTGGTGATTGATTCGGTTTTGTTTTGGTCTTCACTAGTGAACTTCACCACTACGGCATATGTTCCATTTGGAACAAAATTTCCCCCAACTTGACCATCCCAAGGACAGAAAGGTTGCCTTGGCTCTACGTTATCATGCTGGCAATAGAAGATTAATTCTCCCCACCGATTATATATATAGACTTCCACATCATCAATATATTCATTCGCAAAAAGAATGAAATTTCGATTTGGGTCATTCAGAACCACTCCACTTGGGAAAGATATTTTCAAGGCACAATCTTCAATCACCTCGAAAGTGCTGACATAGAAGCAACCCAAATTATCAGAAACTATCAATTCATAGATTCCTGGAAGGCTAGGAGTGAAAATCGCCGTGGTTGACACTTCATTCCCATTTAATTTCCAAGAGTAATTATCATAAACCCCGGGATCTATCACTTGAGAAACACCCTCAATAGCGCAGATGATGATACTTTGTGGTATAACTGGAGGTACTATAATGGATTTTGCAACTGTTCCTCTTGCTCTTCCAATATCACAACCCTCAGCACTTCTCAATAGGACTTCGTAAATCCCCTCTTGGCTTACTTCGATGATAGGTAAATCGTCAAATGCCTGAATTCGAGTTCGAGTTCCTCCTTTAACACTATACCACTCGATGTTTTGAACTTGAGATAGATTCGCATCTATGGTAATAGTGGTGCTTATTTGGTCTGTACAGAAAGGAACAACGTCTAACTCTACTTGGAGATTTTCTGTAAGAACTTCTGCATCAAAATAAAATTGATTTGTAGGGCAAAGACCTCCGGATCTGGGTTGAACTTCCAATGAATAGGTTCCCGCAAGATTTGGAACAAAAGTTTGAGATCTTCCAACTATGATTTCGTTGGCGTCTCTCCAAAGGAACACAACGTCGGCTGGATCAGCATTATTTAGGATGACCTCGTACCGAATTCCAACTTGACAGTCAACAACAGGAGGTGGTATATCAAAGTCTATTGGCTGAGTAATTGTCGCGGTGATAGGTTCTTCCCGAGGACAACCGATACCTGCAGGATCTTCCCCTCTAACTACATAGGTGCCAGTTTGAGTGAAGGTGAATTCTCCATTTGCATCTGGGGAAATCACAGTTCCATTTGAATTGGTCACCGTGAAGATTAACTGCTCTGGCGAAGTCGGCATGAAGGTGAAGCTTCCGCAGGCAGTTAAGGTAGTCGGAACTGAGAACACCACCTCAAATTTCTGAGCAATCTGATACGTACTAGGATCTGGAATGGCGCAATTCGTTGGGTCTGTCACCTCCACTGAGTATTCTCCAAAGGGAACATTTACCGTAACTTGACTGCTATTCGTGAAATTGCCCGCAAAAGTTTGCCCATTTCCTTGTCGGGTGATCAAATAGCTTCCTGATTGAGCTGCGGTAAAATTAATAGTCAGGCTTCCATCTATGACTCCATTTGGACTACATAGTTCATCATCGGTAGTAATCGTGTAGTCAAATCCTGCTGGAGGATTAGAATTTTCTACAGTTACCGTAGCGATGTAAAAACATCCAGTGCTATTCTCCGCTTCAATAGTGTAAATCCCTGGCAATAAATTCGAAACTGGAATGACTTCACCAGCAGTGACATTGGTAAACACCGCACCTGTTTCTTGTATCGTCACCGTTGCCGCATCACCTTGCATCACTATTTCAAATGATCCATCTGGCGTAGCACAATCTGTAGCTGGTGTAGTCTGAGTAGCGACTACGATTGGAAGTTCATTTACCAAAAGGGGAAGTCTCTTTTCAATGGTGCAACCGTCCAAAATTGGATCCTGAGTCACAAAAATGATTTCGTAAAGACCAGGTCCCGGCAGGTTATTTACTAATAATTCCAATTCGAAGAAATTACCCAATGGGACTCGTGTTGGATCGCCATCCAGTTCATAAAACCAGTCTCCAACGATCGGAGTATTAGGAGCAAATGTGACCGTGGTCTCTTCGTAGCAAACTTCATCATCAGTTTGAGTCAAGTCAAATTGAAAGGCTGGACCTACAAAGATTTCGGCAGTTGCTGGGCAGGTTTCGTAAAGTGCCGCTTCGTCATCAGACAAGCCATTAGGCAATCGATAAGTGACCGTGACGCTGTAGATGCTTTCCTCAGTAAACGTGATAGTATTTGAATTTTCATCACCAAATATTTGTCCTGCAGCATTGGTCCATTCGAAATCGTACAAGCCTTCAGCAGGGTCATAGCCATCGATAGCTGTAAGAGTGACAGGATTCTCCGCACATAGGGTAGCTGCGTCTGGAAGAGTCAAGGTAGGAGGGGCGTCTACTTGAATTTCTGTGCTCGCATTGAAGTATTCGGGATCACCACATCGATCAACTCTCAGGTCCACCGTATAAATCCCTTCTTCATCAAAAATTTGTTCAAGGGTTTGGAACTCCTCTCCAGGACCTCCGAATTCATTCAGTATTACAGTGCCATCGTCTTTGGTAATCGTCCAGAAATAGCTGTCAATATCAGGTTCTCCACCCCCTTCAAGTAAGGCGCCAGTTGGGTTGTTTGGATCAAGACAGATTCGAAGTGGAGCTGCTAGTGAAGGTTCGGGGATTGAGCTTCCTGAGTTTTGGACAAATGAAGGAAGGCCAAGATTGGACGTTCCTGGCATTGGTTCTACACCGCTCTGATTGAAGGAGCTCGTAGCCGTACAACCCGTACCTACACTTATCTGGCCGATTCGATTATCGCCTACAACAGCAACATAGATTTGTCCATTCGGGCCGATTTGGATGGCTCCTAAATCAAGTCCCGAAGTTCCTGAAATCTGTTTTTTGGTACTGATGATACACGCTTCGATCTGGGCTCGAGTGCTCGCAGTTCCAAAGCAGTTTGGGCAAACTGCCACAGTGGGATCATCATTGTCTACCGCCTTGATTATGAACTCTTCAATGCCTGGTCCACCATTTCGATAACTGACCAATACCCGATCGCCATCTTCGGAGAACTCCAAACCATAGACATCCCCGTTACAGCCTAAATCGATTCTGGCATACTCTGTCAGCGCTCCAGTCCTTTGGTTAAAATCAAAAATCTCTAACTTATTACACCCTCCCTCACTGATTGTGACAGCAAGTTTGTCTCCATCGGAATTGAACTTCATTGCGCCCACACCGGAATTAAATCCGTGATTGCTACCAACGGAACTTAAAACTGGAGGGCCAATCCCATTAGTACTTACTGGGTAAGCGCGGAACGTATTATTCCCTAACTCATGAAACATGACCCAAGTGGTATCTCCTGCATCTAATGCAGCCGTATGTTCGGTTGATGGACTGAATAAGAAATTATCTTTCGTGACCACGTTTCCTACCCCGGTAGGATTTTCTGCTTTGATATCCACCAAAGAAAACTTGACCACATTAGAACCATTTGCGGATTGTTGGGTGGTGAATAAATAGAAAAGTGTCTCCTCCTGAGGAATAGGGACGGCTATCACTCCTTGGCTAGCCCCATTATCACCACCTATATCATCCCCATTTTCCATGAGATTCCCATTCAGATCCCATACTGATTTGCCATCCGTATAGAAGAGAACTTGTCCAGTTTGATCCGAAATCGTCGTAGTTCCAGCAGGAATATTTTGCGGATGTCTGCTCGCTATTGGTCTTGGAGTAGGGGCATTGGGGTCATTGGGATCAGGATTAAAATCTAGACCAGCTCCATCTCCAAAATACCAAATATTATTGGTCTGATCTGGAAGATCCCAGATTTTGACTCGAATCTCAGCATAAGCATAGCAAGCGGATCCGGGCTCTCTAACGAGCACCCAATATAAGCCTGGAAGACAAACTGTGTTCTCGCTCCGTGTTCCCCAGCCTTCATCACGGAAGTTGGACCAGAAATATTCGTAATTATCACCTCCACTTGGGGGCGCCTCTCCACCTTGTTCCCCTTCAGCAGCTTGTGCTTGAAGCAATGCTCCGATATCGACACATTGTCCTTCACATAGTGTGGTGTCTTGTGGTGTGAAATTAGCCTCTAGGTTATTCTCTGTAAGTGTGATATCTCGAGATACTGTTTTGGTCTCCCCGTCTGCAAAAGTTACGGTGAGCGTTACGGAAATGCTTTGGCCTTGAGCTGCATCTGCTGGAATCAAGAAATGCTCTTGTGAATAGTCAGCATTAACGGGATTGCCATCAGAATCTACCAGGGGTGGATTAAATTCCCAATTGAAACTTACCGGTCGGTAATTTTCAGGGAGGATCTCACTGGTCAGCTGAATGGGGTTATTTGCACAAGGCATATCAGGAGCCCAAGTGAAATTCACGGTTGGCTCGATGTCTGCATTTGGAGCAAAAATGGGAAAAATACGTCCACAAAAGTCCACTCCGTTAAAAGGGTCCTCTTCCAAATTAATTGCTGCCAGGTCTGGCTCATTTGGATTGGTTACTCTTCCAATTAGTTGAGGTCCTCCAGCTACTTCCTCATAGATATAGTAAAGATTTCCATCAGGGCCTATTTTGATATCATAGACTGCATTTAGACTGTCTGGAAGCGGGATTTCTTCTGGTGTAGCGGAAAGGTCATCTGATGGAACTCGAAACAGATTATTCCCCCTGGAAAAATAAATAAACGCTCCGTCTGGGGAGAATTCAGCCCCTTCAATGGCATCAGTGCCACTTGAGTTTGAAATAGGTGTTGGATTCGAGAAAGTCCCTGAACTTGCATCAAAATCAACCACCAAGATGTCATCACCCGCATTTTCTGGAATGAGAATCAGCTTTCCACTTGCCTCATCATGTATGATAGCTTTTGGGGTAAAAGGAATTCCTTGTGTGTCTGTTGTGGTAAAATTGCCAGCACCTGCATCTATGCTTCTTGAAACCAGATTTCCACCGGCAAAGCTAATTAGGTAGGAGGGAGAGGAGGGCGATTTCACGACTAGTACTGCACCCGAAGCCGGACCTATCAGAATATCCTTCTGAGTAACCTCACCGAGTGGACGCTCATTTCCTGTCGATTGTCCAGCTGCATTCATATCCACTAAGGAGTAGAGAAGCTGACTGCCAGGAGAAATGTAAAAGATGTAAAATAGCTTATTTCCTCCTGGTTCATATTCTAGAAAACCGGTAGCTACTTTTTGTCTGCCATCGATATCTCCGTTGAGGCCGGGAGCGGATCCTTGAATTGGACGAGAGCTAAAATCATAGACCAGCTCCCCATTAGTCTGAAAAAGAGGTTGTCCAGTGATAGGGTCAATGGCAATCGCATTATTATTTTTTCCAATCAGAACTGTTGAAGGTAGCGTCTGGACTGTGGCAACTCCGCCTTTGCCAAAAGACAAATAGTTGTTTGTTGTGCTTGAATCACAGTATCCAAAGATCCATTCGTTGTCATTAAAACCTTGTGAGTACGCAGAAAATTGAATTACAAAAAATGCAATTGCAAAACTTAGGGTAAAAATGTACGTGAACCTTATGGAATTAGGGTTGCTTTTCATAATTTTCGAACTGCAAATAAAACAACGAAGTGCTCGAATCGTTCTAAATGCTAACTGAATATTCAAATAAACGAACAAATACTTGTTACGGTCTCTGGTTTACGTGGTTTTTTTAAGTGTGGTTGGACTTTTTGTTCACACTTCGGCTTTTGCTCAAGACCCACAATATAGCCAATACTATGCGGCTCCCCTTTATTTGAACCCAGCTTTTGCGGGCTCCGAACTCACTGGAAGGGTAGGGTTTAATTATCGAAATCAATGGCCAAGCATTGATGCTCAGTTTACTACCTATTCAGCTTTCTACGATACCTATCTTGAGGATTATAACAGTGGCATTGGCGTAATGTTAATGCAGGACACCGAAGGAGCTGCTAAATTACGGTCCACGACCATCGCTGCGATTTATTCATATGAGCTGAAATTAAGTGATAACCTGTATTTCAGGCCTGGTTTTCAGGCCAGCTACATTCGAAGAGAGATTGGTTTTTATGAAAATTTGATTTTCGCAAATCAAATCAATCCCAGTGATCCTTTTGGTCAAACACTTCCTGGGACTGATATTCCGGGGCTTGGCGACCCAGTTAATATGCTTTCCCTTTCTTTCGGGGGTCTGATTTTCACAGAAAAATTTTGGTTTGGAGGATCTGCCCATCATGTGAATCAACCGAACCAGTCTTTTATTGATGGAGACAGTCCATTGCCAATGAAGATTTCATTTCATGCAGGCTATCGAATTCCTCTTGGGGAAGGATCCATGCGTCAGGATTTTACGCACATGCGAAAGCAACGCTACTTGACTCCAACTATTAATTATAAGCGTCAAGGGCCTTTTGAGCAATTAGATATTGGTGCCTACTTTTATGTCGAACCAATTGTGTTTGGTTTGTGGTATCGAGGACTTCCGTACAAGCCTGTAGAAAACCAAAGCAATCGGGATGCAATCGTGATGATGGTTGGCCTCAATCTGCTCAGTGGATTGAATGTGGGTTATAGCTTTGATTATACGGTGTCGCAACTGGGGATTCAATCAGGTGGCGCACACGAGATTAGCTTATCTTGGACTTTACCGAATAGCAATCAAGGTAGTCCTCGCAGAAGGGATACTATACTTCCTTGCCCTAAATTCTAAAATTTCATGGAGCCAATTGTGCTAAAGAACCTACTTATCGGAGTGGTGACTTTTGGGTTTTTATTGGAAAAAATTCTCAGCTATCTCAATTACCGACAGCCTGTTCCCAAAGTGCCTAAAAACCTTTCGGATTATTTGACTGATCAAAAGCTCCAAGAATCCAAAAAATATCAAAATGAGAATTATCGTTTTGGCTTAGTTTCAGGTGTCTTCTCATTTATTCTTACCATTCTTTTTATCAGCCAAGGTTGGTTTGGAGCGATCGATTCTTGGTTGAAAACCTTCGAGATTGCGCCACTTTTAGAATCGGTAGTTTTCTTCGGCTTGATTTTTATCGGTTCCGACATTCTCAGCCTGCCCTTTGATTATTATAGCAATTTCGTGATTGAGGAAAAGTATGGCTTCAATAAATCCACGGTCAAAACTTTCTTTATAGATAAATTAAAAGGATACCTTCTTTCTATTCTGATAGGTGGAGGATTATTGCTTTTCTTTCTTTGGCTAATACATGAGATTGGAATTGATTTCTGGTGGATTTTCTGGATTGTGGCAGCGGGTTTTATGGTTTTTGTAAACCTTTTTTATACAGCCTTGATCCTGCCACTCTTTAATAAGTTGACTCCGCTTGCTGATGGAGATTTGAAAGAGGAGATTTTGCGCTATGCGAAATCAGTCAATTTTCCTTTAGATAATATTTTTATTATGGATGGAAGCAAGCGCTCCTCAAAGGCTAATGCTTTTTTCTCTGGTTTTGGAAAGAGAAAAAAAGTGGTACTATACGATACGCTTTTGGAGCAGCATACGTCGGATGAATTGGTTGCCGTATTGGCTCATGAGGTGGGCCATTACAAAAAGAAGCATATCATTTTAAGTATGGTCCTTTCCGTCTTGCAAATCGGATTGTTACTATTCTTGCTAGGACAATTTATTTTCAATGAACCGATGAGTATGGCTTTGGGCGGAAAGGTATGGTCGGTGCAATTGAATCTAATTGGATTCACCATGCTTTTTTCCCCAATCTCGATGATTCTTGGAATTGGGATGAATTGGCTGAGCCGAAAAAATGAATTTGAAGCAGATGACTATGCGAAGATCACTTTCGCAGGAAAGCCGCTTGCCGAGGCTTTAAAAACTCTTTCAGTCAAAACGCTCAGTAATATTAATCCTCACCCTTGGTACGTTTTTGTGAATTATTCGCATCCGCCTTTGCTGGAAAGATTGGAGAAGCTGGAAAGCTGAATTGGAAGATTTTAAGATTGGAAAATTAAAAAATTAATGAATTCTAACTTTATAGTCTGTAAAATTAAGCCTGAAGGAGAATTATAATTCATAAAAGTTGGATTTCTGTTAAAACAAATAAACCGCCAGTTGTCCAGCGGTTTATTTTTAGGGTCTTGTATCTAAAGTCCTGAGTCAAAAATCTTGATACCTTTGTCCAGCTACTTACTACTTTTATAACTGTCTCTATTCTTGGATCTCGGTTCTTGCTTCTAAATTCTATAATACTCTTCCCAACCTTTTCGCGGAGGCATGCCTGCAAGCACTTGATTCGCTAGCGGATTATTCGTGATCTGACGAGTTTCCCGATCAAATTCCAATTTGGTTCCCATTTGCTGCGCCATCACTCCAAGACAAAATACCTGACTAAGCGGTCCCGCTATTTCAAAAGGTGATCTGGTTTTTTCTTCTCCCTTACATGCCTTTAAGAAATTGGCGAAGTGATTGGATGGACTTTCGGGAACTTCCGGTAGTTTGGATTCCCACTCCTTTGCTTTTCCCTCCGGAATGATCGAAAGCGTGCTTCCGTGTGAACCTCCCTTGAATGTCAACTCCTTGCTGTAAATGATTTTTCCGGGATTCAATTTGGCCGGTTGAATCTGTCCATTGCTTGGTGGTGGGATATTAGGATCCAGTTCGGATACTCCATAGCCATCGGGAACTGAAGGGATATTATCCATTCCATCGTACCAGGTAATAGTCATAGGAGGCATCTCGTTTCGCTTCGG
>Ga0136655_1001234_pt1 | contig 11509 bp, 9 predicted proteins | sample CPBDNA_2_FD_94863 | JGI IMG/M metagenome (GOLD analysis project Ga0136655, IMG submission 94863) | Freshwater to marine salinity gradient microbial communities from Chesapeake Bay, USA - CPBay_Spr_15_0.8_DNA (version 2) | ecosystem: Environmental > Aquatic > Marine > Coastal | place: USA...
GAAAGCATCGAAGGCAAGCGTGGGATGCCGCGCCACCGTCCGCCTTTTGTGGCGCAGGTCGGTGTGTTTGGTCGCCCGACTTTGGTACATAATATTGAGACATTGCATTGGGTTGCACGGATTTGCCGTGAGGGACCCGAGGTGCTGTCAGCCACGGAAAAGAACGGGCGCAAGGGGCTGCGGTCCTATTCCGTTTCGGGGCGCGTGGCCAAGCCGGGGGTGCATCTGCTGCCCGCAGGGTCAACCATTGTGGACGTTATTGCGGCCGCAGGCGGCATGGCGGAGGGTCATGTGTTCAAGGCCTATCAACCCGGTGGGCCGTCATCGGGGCTTTTGCCTGCCCATATGGATGACATCCCGCTGGATTTTGACACCCTGCAGCCGCATGGCAGCTTTATCGGCTCTGCGGCGGTTGTGGTTTTGTCGGATCACGATTCCGCGCGGGCCGCAGCGCTGAACATGCTGCGCTTTTTCGAGGATGAAAGCTGCGGGCAATGTACGCCCTGCCGGGTTGGCTGCGAAAAAGCGGTCAAGCTGATGCAGGCGGACAGGTGGGACACAGGCCTGTTGGAAGAGCTGAGCACCGCGATGGTCGATGCGTCGATCTGCGGTTTGGGGCAGGCGGCCCCAAATCCAATTCGGATGGTGATCAAACATTTTGCCGATGAGATCTAGAATGTTCTTTAGGAAAGCCTGAAACGCTTAACACTGCCTGAAGCGAAAGATTTCAATGTGTTAAGGGGCGCGTAATCTATCGGGTATTCCGCTTAGCGCTTTGGGCCTAGGGCCGGCTGACATGTCCCGTCAGCCGCCTGTCCCCCGGTTGGATCAATTCTGAACCACCCGGCAGGCGCATTGCTGTCGGCGCATGGCATTGCACAGCTTTTGCGCCGCGTCGCGGCTGTTGCGGCCAAAACGGGCGAAAAAGAAACCCTGCTTGGTCGCGACCCTATGTGGCTTGTAGATCAGGTCAGCCTTTTCGCCCCCCACCAGCCGCCTGCAAGAGGCGGTTTTGCTGCGCAGGGCTGCACGTGCGGCTTTTCTGGATTGGGCAAAGGCCACCTGGATGCCCCAGGGTTTGAGGGCCGGTTCAGGTGGCTTGGGCCGGGCCAATGGGGTGATCCGGCGGTTTTGCGCCATGGCATAGCAGGCAGGCAGGAATGCCTGCGCGGCCGACAGGCGCATATCGTGGTCTTTGGGTGGCCGGTCGCGCCAGTCTTCGGCGGTCAGGCCGGTGATGATCGGGACATAATTCACTGTTTCGGGGGCCAGCCCCTTGCCGGTCAGAAACCCCTCGGCGCGACGTTCGCCGCCGTTATAGCCGATGGCGGCCATGCCTTCGTTGCCATAGCGACGCACCATTTCCGCCAGATATTGCGCGGAATGCTCCAGTGCATCGGCAGGGTTGTAGGGGTCGTTCAGCCCGCGCAATCGCGCGGTGGAGGGGATGAATTGTGCGATGCCGCGTGCATTGGCATGGGAAAGGGCGTTGGGATCAAAGCGGCTTTCTTGCCAGATCAGCCGGGCGAAGAAACCGGTGTTCAATCCGTGTCGTTCGGTAAAGGTCTTGATCGCATTGCAGGTGTCATAAACGAAATGATCCGGGCGGATGCATTCTGAATGTCCCCACTTTTGCGATGAACACATCTTGCCGGGGTCCGCCACAAGCGGAGCCGCAAAAAACGCAAGAACAATGGCCAAGATTGCACGCATGGGGTGTTGGTGGGCAGTTTGAACGCCTATGTCAATTGTGCAGGCTCTCTTCCATCCACTGGACAGAGGCGCTAAGCCTTATCCAAACTGGTGCGGAGGCCTTCCTTGGCGTTTTTCAAAAAGCTAAAAGATCGTTTGTTCAAATCCTCGTCCAAGATTGACGAAGGACTGGAGGCGATTGTCGGTGAGGGGGATGAAGCCGAGGTTTCAGCTGTTGGTGAGACTGTGCAGGATGCCCCCGCGCAGGCGGTTGAGACGGCTGTCGCGTCCCCGGATGATGCCGCCAAGGCCGAAAAGGCCGCATTGCGAGAGGCGGAAAAGGTTGCCGCTGAACGCAAGGCGCAGATAGAGGCGCATGCGCAGGCAGCCCAGCTTGCCCGCGCAGCGGAAGCCCGCGCCATACAGCAAGCCGCCGATGAAGCCGCACGTCAGGCGGCAGAGGCTGCGGCCCTTGAGGCAGATGCTGAACGCCGGGCCGAAGAAGAACGTTTGCTGGAAGAGGCCCGCAAAGCCGAGGACGCCCGCGCCAAAGAGGCTGCCCGCCATGCCGCCCAAGAGCGTCAGGCCGAAGAAGAACGTCTGGCCGCAGAACAGGCCCGGCGCGATGCGGCCCGAAAAGCAGCCCAGGACGCCGAAGAACGGGCCGCCGCACCAGAGCCTTTGCGCGCGACCATGACGCCTGTCGCCCCCGATCTGATGGAAGATACGTCATCGTCCACCGCCAAGCCCGGTCTGCTGGGCCGGTTGATGGGCCGGGCAGCCCCCCAGGCCGTGCGGCGTCGCGCGCTGGATGACGAAATGCTCGAACAGCTAGAAGAGCTGCTGATCACCGCTGACATGGGCGTGGACACCGCGCTGCGCGTGACGGCCAACATGGCCGAGGGGCGTTTCGGCAAGAAACTCTCGGTGGCTGAGATCAAGCAACTGATGGCCGATGAAATTGCCCGCATCATGGAACCTGTCGCGCGGCCATTGCCGCTTTATCCCAAAACACCGCAGGTGGTTTTGGTGGTGGGCGTGAATGGATCGGGCAAGACCACGACCATTGGCAAATTGGCCAGCCAGTTCCGGGCTGCAGGCAAAAAGGTGGTGATTGCGGCTGGCGATACCTTTCGTGCGGCAGCGGTGGAACAATTGCAGGTCTGGGGCGAGCGTGCGGGCGTGCCTGTTCTGACGGCGGCGCAGGGTTCTGATCCGGCCAGCCTTGCGTTTGACGCCATGACACAGGCGCAGGCGGATGGCGCGGACCTGCTGTTGATCGACACTGCCGGGCGTTTGCAGAACCGTGGCGACCTGATGGAGGAACTGGCCAAGATTGTGCGCGTCATCCGCAAGAAGGACGCAGAAGCACCGCACAATACGCTTTTGGTGCTGGATGCGACCACCGGTCAGAATGCGCTGAACCAGGTAAAAGTGTTCCAGGAGATTTCGGATGTGTCCGGTCTGGTCATGACCAAACTGGATGGCACGGCAAAGGGCGGTGTGCTGGTCGCATTGGCAGATAAATTCGGCCTGCCCATCCACGCGATCGGCGTGGGCGAACAGATCGACGATCTGCAGCCCTTTGACCCGCAGGAATTTGCCGATGCTTTGGTGGGATACGAACGTTGAACCACGCTGACAGCTTTGCCTTTCGGGCTGTTGTTTACGGATGACCGATTGGATCATCTCAGTCGAAGGCACCGAACAGGGCCACCAGATTGCCCTGATGCTGGCGTTGATGGCGGCCTTCTTGCATGCGGTCTTTGGCGCGCTGCAAAAGGGGCGGCATGATCCTTGGCTGACACGGGGCGCGATTGATTTTGCCTATTGCGTAATGGCCGCGCCCTTTGCGCTTTTCGTGGTCCCCTGGCCAGAGCCGCATATGTGGATCATATTTCTGGGTGCCTTTGTTATTCACATTATTTACAAGTGTTTGCAGGCTTGGGCCTATACCAAGGGGGCCTATACGGTGGTCTATCCGGTGGTGCGGGGCACAGGCCCGCTGTTTGCGGTGATCGGGGCCTATCTGATCTTTGATGAACGGTTCACCGGGGTGCAATGGCTGGGGGTTGCGGTGCTGCTGGCGGGCATCTTTGGTCTGGCGCTTTATAACATGGTCTATCTGGTGTCAGAACGCGATACATTGAACGCCGCGCTTGGCATCGCGGTGCTGACGGGACTTTTTGTCGCGCTCTACACCACCTATGATGCTTACGGCATTCGGGCGACGGAAAACCCATTCACCTTTCTGGCATGGTTTTTCATGATTGACGGGTTGGTGATGCCCTTTATCGCCGCCCGGCGCTGGTTTCGCATGCCGGATGCACCGGCCCTTGGCCCGTTGATGACACGGGGTTTTTTCGGCGGGATTGTCGCCTTTCTGAGCTTTGGTGCCATCATGATGGCAACACGTTTGGACAAGGTCGGTGAGGCAGCGGTGCTGCGCGAGACATCGACCGTGTTTGCCGCCATCATCGGCGTTGTCTTTCTCAAGGAAACGGTGGGGCCGCGCCGGGTGGCCTTGATGGCATTGATTGCTGCGGGCGCTGTGATAGTTGAAGTGGGAGGCTAAAGGAGCAGATATGACGGACGCGCCAAAGACCATCAACCCGATCCTGAAACAGGTCCTTGAACTGGGGCCACCGCTGCTGTTTTTCGTGATCTATCTGCGCATCCGTGATGATGTCTTTTCGCTCGGCGGTGTCGAATATTCCGGCTTTATCGTCGCCACGCTGATCTTCGTCCCGATCCTGCTGATCGCCATGGGCATCTTGTGGGTCTTGACAGGCAGGTTGAGCCGGATGCAGATCTTCACGGCCTTCATGGTGATTTTCTTTGGTGGGCTGACGGCCTGGTTCAACGATGAGAGGTTCTTCAAGATGAAGACCACCATCGTCTACGCTTTTTTCGCCGTGATCTTGTCCATCGGGCTGGTACAGGGGCGCAGCTATCTGGCCTATGTGATGTCTGAAATGATCCCGATGAAGCATGAGGGCTGGATGCTGCTGACCCGCCGGTTGACGGTCTTTTTCATCATTTTGGCAGTGGCCAATGAACTGGTGTGGCGCACCATGTCCACCGATGCCTGGGTCAAGATCGAAACCTTTGGTTTTCCGATCCTGATGTTCCTGTTCCTATGGAGCCAGATCGTCGCCCTTGAGCGATTTACCGAACTGGACGATAGCGAATAGCGGCACCGCCCTCAGCTGTCCTTTTTGAAGAGCCGCTCTTGGGCGTCCTTGTCCTTGGCGAAATCGGCGCGCTTTTCGGCATAAAGCGCGCGACCAGCCTTGACGCCGGGGCGCGCCCACATGGCCTCCAGCCATCTGGCCATATGGGGTTTGTCCTCAAGGGTTTGCTGCTGACCCTCCCAAAGGGACGCCCAGCCCCAGATCGCAAAATCTGCAATCGAAATGAAATCGCCCGCCACCCAGGCATGCTTTGACAACTGGCGGTCCAATACACCGTAAAGCCGCGCCGTTTCATTGCGGTAGCGGTCCTTGGCGTAGGGCAGGTCGTTGGGCGGGTCCATATGGGGCGCGTATTTCAAAAAGTGATGCGCCTGACCTGCCATCGGACCCAGACCGCCCATCTGCCACATCAGCCATTCCTCAACCGCGACCTGCTGTCTTTCGGTGCTGCCGTAAAAGCGGCCGGTCTTGCGCGCGAGGTATTGCAGGATTGCGCCGGATTCAAAGACCGAGATCGGCGCGCCATCTGGCCCGTCTGGGTCAACGATGGCTGGCATCCGGTTGTTCGGCGCGATTTTCAGAAACTCGGGCGCGAATTGGTCGCCAGCCCCGATGTTGATCAGATGCGTCTGGTAAGGCAGGCCCATCTCCTCCAGCGCGATGGAGATCTTCCACCCGTTCGGGGTGGGCCAGTAATACAGATCAATAGGCCGGGACATAATGGCTTCCTTTGCTTTGCCCCATCTTGCCTAATTTTCACACGATGCCAAGCCACCGGATTGACGAAGGCCCGCGACAGGCGTATGGAAATCGTGTGGTGATTTGTTACCGGATTGCGGGCCACGTTAAACAATCTGCTAAAAGGTCAGGATGAAAGCCCCATTTCGCTTGACCGCGTCTGGGGTTTTTTATTGCCCGCCGCAGCGGCGGGTCGGAAGGATAGATCAATGAGCAATGACTGGCACGAAAGCACCCGCGCCGTACATGCAGGCACCCGCCGCAGCCAATATGGTGAGGTATCTGAATCCATCTTCATGACGCAGGGCTTTGTCTATAACAGTGCCGAACAGGCCGAGGCCCGGTTCGAAAGCATCGGCGAGGACGAATTCATCTATGCGCGCTACGGCAACCCCACCGTCGCCATGTTCGAAGACCGTATCGCCGCGCTTGAAGGGACCGAGGATGCCTTTGCCACGGCCTCTGGCATGGCTGCGGTGAACGGGGCACTGATGTCTTTGCTCAAGGCGGGCGATCATGTGGTGTCGGCACGGGCGCTCTTTGGGTCCTGTCTGTATATCGCCGAAGAAATCCTGCCGCGCTTTGGCGTTGAGGTGACTTTTGTGGATGGCAGTGATCTGACCCAATGGGAGGCCGCGATCAGGCCCGATACGCGGGCTGTCTTTTTTGAATCGCTCTCCAATCCCGCGTTGGAACTGGTCGATGTGGCAGCGGTGGCCGAACTGGCCCATGCCCAGGGCGCAGTGGTCGTGTGCGACAACGTCTTTGCCACGCCGGTCTACTCCAAGGCCGTTGAGCAAGGCGTTGATCTTGTTGTCTATTCCGCGACTAAACATATTGACGGACAGGGCCGTGCGCTGGGGGGGGTGATCCTGGGATCGCGCGAATTGATCCGCAAGACGGTGGAACCCTACATGAAGCATACCGGCGGCTCCATGAGCCCCTTTACGGCCTGGATCATGCTGAAGGGTCTGGAAACCATGCGTCTGCGCGTGCGCGAACAGGCAGCCACCGCGCTGAAACTGGCACGCGCGCTGGAAGGGCATGAAAACCTGTCGCGCGTGATCTATCCGGGGCTGCCCAGCCATCCGCAGCATGATCTGGCCACGCGCCAAATGGGGGCGGGGGGCACCATGCTGGCGATCGAGGTAAAGGGCGGCAAGGAAGGGGCGTATCGGTTTTTGAACGCCTGCCAGATCGGGATCATTTCCAACAACCTGGGCGATGCCAAGACGATCCTCACGCCACCGGCCTTTACCACCCACCAGCGCCTGCCGCAGGACCAAAAGGATGCGCTGGGTATCACGCCCGGATTGGTCCGCATTTCAATCGGACTTGAAGATGCCGATGACCTTCTGGGTGATTTTCTGCAGGCGCTTTCGCGCTGAAAATGTCGGTTTTGCATGGGCTTAGTGTACTAAAAACAAAGTATGACATAACTTAATTGGTAATCAGTGATCTGCACCCTAAGTATGGATTGCGCACCAACGAGGGGGCTGAGATCATGAATGCAATTACTTCCGTAACCAAAGCACCGGAGCGGTCTGAGGCCGAACAGGCCCTGGCCACGCTGAAAGCCTGGGCTGCCGGGGCATCCCCGTCAGAGATCGAAGGGCTTGATCCCGCGGTGACACGCCTGTTGTCATCCGAGGGGGCATATCCAGCATTCAACCGCACTTATCCGGATGATTTCGCGGTGGGGGATGGCTACAAGGCGTCCTTGCCTGATCTGCAAAACGGTCCGTCCAGCCTGATCCGGGGGGCCAAACAGCAAATCCAGCATGTGGGCATTTCGAATTTCCGTTTGCCGATCCGGTTTCACACCCGTGACAATGGTGATCTGACACTAGAGACATCGATCACCGGTTCGGTCAGCCTTGAGGCGGACAAAAAGGGCATCAACATGTCCCGCATCATGCGCAGTTTTTACAAACATGCTGAGCGGACGTTCAGCTTTGAGGTGATCGAAGCGGCCCTTGACGACTATAAGTCGGACCTCGAAAGCATGGATGCCCGTATCCAGATGCGCTTTAGCTTTCCGATGAAGATCGAAAGCCTGCGTTCGGGCCTTTCGGGCTATCAGTATTACGATGTGGCGCTTGAACTGGTTGAAAAGGACGGTGTCCGCCAGAAAATGATCCATCTTGATTACGTCTATTCCAGCACATGCCCCTGTTCGCTGGAATTGTCAGAGCATGCCCGCGCGACGCGCGGTCAGCTGGCGACGCCGCATTCGCAGCGTTCCGTCGCGCGTGTCTCTGCCGTGATCGACGAAAGCGCCGCCTGCCTGTGGTTTGAGGACCTGATCGAGATTTGCCGCAGGGCGGTGCCGACAGAGACGCAAGTCATGGTCAAACGCGAGGATGAACAGGCCTTTGCCGAGCTGAACGCAGCCAACCCGATCTTTGTCGAAGATGCAGCACGGCTATTTTGCGAGCAATTGCAGCTGGAGGCCCGCGTGGGTGATTTCCGGGTAATCGCCAGCCATCAAGAAAGCCTGCACAGCCATGACGCGATTTCTGTGCTGACAGAGGGTCCAACATTCGAAATGCAAAGCATTGATCCGAAGTTGTTTAACACCCTGTTCCACGTCGGCTGAGCAATACACAATTAAATCAAAAGGATGGCGTGCCAGTGGCGCGCCATTTTTCGTTAATGCTGCGTTGCGGCGTCATGCGCTCAGCAGAATGCTGCCATGCAGAATTGTCGGTTTTTCTCTGGCACTGCCCACCCTATCTCAAGGGCAGGGTGGAACCGAACTATAACCAGAGGCAAAACCGATGATCTATAACAATGTATCAACCCCCGCATCCGTGCTTATCAACGAGATGGCAGCGACACGCCGGTTCTTTGAGCGGCTGGGCCAATCTTTTGAGAAGCTGATCACGCGGATGATGGAAAATTCATCAGGCAGCCACCGCGTGCAGGCCGTGCGCCGATTGGAAGCCCTGTCAGACGATGAACTGGCCAACCTGAACCTCAAGCGCGAAGACATCGTGCATTTCGTGTTCAAAGACCTGTTTTACTGAAAAGTATCAGGGCAGGGCGGTCTGACCGCCCGACAGCGATCATCGGCCCGGTATTGGTGCATTACGGCAAATGCACCGCCCGGGCCGTTTTCATGTCTGAACATCTGTGATCGCTTGACACCTGCGCTGGCGCGCGCCAACGCTGCGGCATGTTGGATTTGCGCCCCGTTGGATATGTTGTTGGCCTGCTTGTAGCGGTGCTTGGGATCGCGATGATCTTGCCTATGTTGGTCGATGTGGCCGAAGGGCGCGGTCATTGGATCGTTTTTGCCGAGGCCTGTCTGATCACGACCTTTTCCGGCAGCATGATTGCGCTGGCATGTGCCAATGGCGTGCGCGAAGGGCTGACCATCCAGCAGACCTTTTTGCTGACCACGGGTGTTTGGCTGGCGCTGCCGCTTTTCGGGGCCTTGCCCTTCATGCTGGGGGCCACGCAATCGGGCTTTACTGATGCGTTTTTTGAGGCGATGTCGGGGCTGACCACCACTGGTTCAACCGTCCTGACCGGGCTTGATACCTTGCCCAAGGGGCTGCTGCTGTGGCGTGGTATTCTGCAATGGCTGGGTGGGATCGGTATCATCGTCGTGGCCATGGTGTTCCTGCCCGAACTCAAGGTCGGCGGCATGCAGATCTTTAAATCCGAAGGGTTTGACACCTTCGGCAAGATCCTGCCCCGCGCAGGACAGATCGCAACCCAGATCGCGGTGATCTATCTGTGGCTCACCTTGGCCTGTGTCCTGAGTTACCTGGCGCTTGGCCTGAATGTGTTCGATGCCACGGTCCATGCGCTGACCACGATATCGACTGGCGGATTTTCCAATTATGACGCGTCTTTCGCCACCTTTACGGGGCCGCCGGAATATGTGGCATCGTTGTTCATGATCCTCGCGGCGCTGCCTTTTGTCCGCTATGTGCAGCTGGTCAATGGCAATGTGACGGCATTGCACAAGGATCCACAGGTGCGCGGCTTTTTGTTGACCATTGTCGTTCTGGTCGCCGTTGTATTTGTCATACTGCTTTATGTGTTTCCGAACCATTGGGAACAATCGTTCCGCGAGGCGCTGTTCAACATCACCTCGATCATTTCGGGCACGGGGTATGCTTCTGTTGATTACATGCTGTGGGGCCCTTTCGCGGTGGCGCTGTTCTTTTTCATCGGGCTGATCGGCGGTTGTGCGGGATCGACGGCCTGTTCGATCAAGATTTTCCGCTATCAGCTGCTGTTTGCCTCGATCAGGGCGCAGCTACGCCGCATCCGGTCGCCGCATGGGGTGTTTACGCCCAAATACGACGGCCGCCCTGTCGGGCAGGATGTGCTGTCTTCGGTCATGTCGTTCTTCATGTTCTTTATCGTGACGCTGGGTCTGGTCGCTGTGGCGCTCAGCCTGACGGGGCTGGATTTCGTGACATCGGTTTCGGGGGCGGGGGCGGCACTTGCCAATATCGGTCCCGGTCTGGGGCCAATCATCGGACCTGCGGGCAATTTCAGCACGTTGAACGACACGGCCAAGTGGATTCTCAGCATCGCCATGCTGGTTGGCCGGCTGGAGCTGTTGGCCGTCTATGTCATTCTTACCGTTAAATTCTGGAGGGCCTGAGATGGCACAGGAACACAGACCGCTGGGCGCGCAGATCTCTCACATGTTGAAAGAGCGCGGGGTGGATGTGATCTTTGGCATTCCGGGCGTGCATAATCAGGAAATGTACCGGGGCATCGAAGAGGCGGGGATCACCCATGTGCTGGCCCGTCATGAACAGGGCGCGGGTTTCATGGCCGATGGCTATGCGCGGGCCACCGGCAAGCCAGGGGTGGCCTATGTGATCACCGGTCCGGGACTGTGCAACATCATGACGCCGATGGGGCAGGCCTATTCGGATTCGGTGCCGATGCTGGTGATTTCAAGCTGTCTGGACGAGGTGGCGGCAACGCGCGGCCAGCTGCACCAGATGAAGGACCAACGCGCCGCTGCCGAAACGGTTTGTGACTGGTCCGAAGAGGCCCGCACACCACAGGCCGCCTACGCCTTGATCAACCGCGCCTTTGCGCAGATGCAGACCCAGCGCCCCCGGCCCAAGCACATCCAGGTGCCGATCGCAGCATTGCAGGCGCAGGCGGCACCGCATGATGCCACCGATATGGGACCCCCCGTGGGACAGATGCAGGCAGATGGGCAGCAGTTGGCCGAGGTGGCGAAACTGATAGGCCAGGCCCGCCGCCCCTTGTTGGTTCTGGGGGGCGGTGCAAGCGAGGCCGCGTCAGAAATCCGCAGCCTTTTGGCGCGTTGCCCGATGCCTGTCTTTACCAGCTACGCAGGGCGCGGCATTGTGGGGCCCGATTTTCCATGGCTTTTCGGCAGCGCGCTGGCGCGTCCGGACAGCGCATCGGTGTTTGAAAGCGCCGATCTGGTGATCACCGTGGGCAGTGAACTGGCCGAAGTGGATCTGTGGCGGCCGCAGTTGGGCCATCGCGCGGCAATGGTCCGGGTGGATATCGACGCCGAAGTCTTGGCCGCGCAGGCCGGAACCACCTTGCGCCTGCAAGCCAGGGCAAAATCATTCTTTGCGGGGCTGCTGGCGGTAGATAATCTTCCATCCGCCTTTGACTGGGTGCTTGAAGATGTCAGCAAGGCCCGTGCGCGGTGGCATGCGCAGACCGATGCGGAACGCCCCGGTATCGTCCCGATCTGTGATGCGCTGCGGGCGGTCGTTCCGGCTGATACGATGATCTATTCTGACATGACGCAATTTGCCTATGTGGCCAAAGAGGTCTGGGATATGGACCGTCCTGGCCATTGGCACCACCCTTACGGCTTTGGCACCCTGGGCTATGCCACGCCTGCGGCGATTGGCGGGGCC
>Ga0136655_1001235_pt1 | contig 11508 bp, 8 predicted proteins | sample CPBDNA_2_FD_94863 | JGI IMG/M metagenome (GOLD analysis project Ga0136655, IMG submission 94863) | Freshwater to marine salinity gradient microbial communities from Chesapeake Bay, USA - CPBay_Spr_15_0.8_DNA (version 2) | ecosystem: Environmental > Aquatic > Marine > Coastal | place: USA...
AGTTCTAGTAAAACACTTTGTTTTAATCTATCTATTTTTCCCAGATATGAATTACAAGTAGTACAACAAATATTGCGGAAGTGACCGGATGGGTGATGGTGTTCCATACAAGGACGAGATTTTCCATAGGGTTTATAACATAATTCACACCTAGGAGAATAATACCAACGATAAAATATTAAAACTTTTCTTTCTGGTGTTTCTTTTAATCCGGATTGATTAGTCCAAGATGAAATTTTACGAGTCATAGTTCCATTAAAAGTTTTTTTATATTGTCTTTCTTTTTCTCTTAAATCGTCTATATTATCTTGTCTATATTGTCTCTGTTTTTCTAATAGTTTTTCTCTATTTTTTTCGTGATACTCTTTCATTTTGGCACTATGAGTTTGACGATTTTTATAATAGTATTCTCTTCTTTTTCTTCTATTTTCTTCTATATTTTTTTCATAATATTCTCTTTGTTTTTTTAATATTTCCTTTTTATTTTTTTCATAAAATTCTTTTGAATGAGGCATAGTAATACATTAAATATATTATAAAATAAAAAATCATTTTTTTTAATAATTTTTATTAATTTTTTTTGTTAAAACTTTTTTTCTAAAAAAGTTTATATGGAAAAAAACTTGGCAAAACAAAATAAAGAACTTCTAGATAATATTATTAAAATATTAAATGAAATAAATAATAAAATAAATACAATAGAAGAAGATATTAAAGAAATTAAAAGTAAAACAAGACCACCGGAAGAATACGTAGAAGTGAATAAATCGTGGTTTTTCTAAATAAACTTTTTAAAAAAAAGTTTTAACAAAAATAGGATTTTCAAAAAATCCTTACCAAAACATATTAATTAATGTTTTTTCTGTAAGTTCTTTTTCTAAAAGAACTATATATGGAAAAGATAAGTATTTTAATACCAACATATAATAGAAGTAAATTTATTCAATTATGTATTATGAATATTTTACGCCAAGATTACCCCCACGAATTACTAGAAGTAATAATATTAGATGATGGCGAAACACCATTTATTGAAAATGAAGAATACATGAAAAATGTTTTATTTCCAATTAAATTAAATTATATTAAACAAAGACACAGAACAACAATTGGAGAAAAAAGAAATAAACTAATTAAATTATCAAAGAATAAAATAATATGTTTTATGGACGATGACGATATATATTTACCTACTTATATTTCATATTCTTATAAAACATTAAAAGAAAATAAAGCGGGTTTAGTCGGGTCAAATCAGATGATGTTTATATATCCACATAATGATTTTAAATCAACTGGTATTGATTGTGGAGATAAAAAGTTTTTCATACATGAAGCAACAATGATGATGACAAAAAAATGGTATGGTTCAAGTAATAAGTTTAAAAGGTCATCACGTGGTGAAGGTGTAAATTTAATTCAAGGAAACGATAAACAAGTATTTATAACAGATATAAGGCAAATAATGGTTTGTTTATGTCATCAAAATAATACTATTGATAAAACAAGATTTTTAGAAAATGATAATTTACAAATTGAATTAGACCCTAATATAAAAGAATTAATAAAACATATAGTTCTTTAAACAGTTCTTTTAGAAAAAGAACTTACAGAAAAAAAATAATCTTTTTAATATTTTTTTGTTAAAACTTTTTTCTAAAAAGTTTAAAGAACTATTCTAGAATTTCACTTCCACGTGCTATGACTCTTTCAAATTGATAATATGCGGTGGCGGGGTTGGTTTGTAAATCAAGATGTAAAAATGAGTAACGGTCCTTATGTGCTATATTATAGATTTTTTTAAAATTTTCTTGACTACCGAACAAGTCCCCATATTCTTCTGCGATTTTTTCAAGTTCTTTTGAGTTCTGTTGCTTACATATAATTACATTAGTACTATTGTTTCGAATTAAACCACTAACGGCACGAAATGATTGAGTAGTGAAACATAATAAATTAATACCATAATGACGAAAACGAGTTGCTAAAAATGATACATAATTATTTTTAGAAAAATCTTTCGTTAATATATCATCTAGACAAACTGCAAGGTTTAATCTGTCATCCTCTCCTAATGATTTTTGACTTTCTATAATATTTTCTATCATTGAATCTTGGTAATGATCTTGACACGCAAAATATTTTTTCATCATTTTCATTTTTGGGTCTGCGTTCAATGTGTTTGAAATAAGGTGGACAACATCGAATCGGTCTTTAAACATTGAAGGGTTGCAAAGCAAATTACACAAAAGGTTACTCTTACCACTTCTTACACTTCCAATGATTAATAATAAACTTGGTGGTTGTGGTAAGTGCGGGTGTAAACCCTTAAACATTTTAGATGGTGGGGGGTCTTTGACCTTAAACACCTTTGGTGGTGGTATATTTTCTTCTTCTTTTTTTGGTTCTTCTTTTTTGTTTTCCATATTATATAGTTCTTTTAGAAAAAGAACTTACAGAAAAAAACTAAAAAAATAAAAAAATAGGATTTTCAAAAAATCCTTACCAAAACATATTATTATTTTTTTGTTAAAACTTTTTTCTAAAAAGTTTAAAAGAACCCATTACCATAGGGGTTAGTATTCTTTCTATTCATAGCACGTTTTAAAGTATTCTTGAAATCCTCATGTTCTTTTTCTTTCTTTTGTGCTTCCTTCTTTTTTGCTTTACGTTCTTTTCGTAACACTTCATATGATTGAATACCCGCAAATATCATTTTTTCTATTGCTTTTTGCGCCTCTTCTTGATTTACTTGTGGTTGTATTATTTGTGGTTGAATTACTTGTGGTTTTGGTTGTTGAATTACTTGTGGTTGTTCAATTGGTTTTGGTTGTTCAATTGGTTTTGGTTGTTCAATTGGTTTTGGTTGTGGTTCCTCTTCTTGCTTTTTTGATTTTCCCTTAATCTTTCTTGCCTCTCTTACTTTTGCCATACGTTCACGCATTGCTTGTTTTTGTTCTTCGGTATATTCTCTTTTCTTGCGTGGTTTTTTAATTGGTTCTAAACTTTCTTCTATAATGTTTACCGGTTCTTTAGTGTCTTCAAAAATATCATTTGGGTTTATTTCTTCCGTTGTTGATATTACTTCTGGTATTAATTCTTCATCGTCGGTTTCTTCCGGTTCTTCCGGTACAAAATCCATTTTTACTTTTGGAATAAAAGACATTTTATATAGTTCTTTTAGAAAAAAAATAAAAAATAAAAAATTAAATTTATTATTATTTTAAAGATTAGTTATATTAGATTTATTATAAATATGTTTTGTTAAAACTTTTCTAAAAAGTTTATATAAATTTAATTATTTGCTGTCTCGTAGATGAAATACAATTATTGTTTTACCAGTAATTGCCGTACATAATTGTTCATTATCATATACTATATCTACATCAAGTTGATTTAATGTAAGTTCGTTTGTATTGTTAAGTTTCAAATATACACGTTGTTGTGGTTCAAAATATAAACCGCCAGTTTCATTGCCGCTATTGTCAAAACGTGGTAAATGTGCTACAATTTTACTTGTAGATGTTCCACGCCGTGCGTTTGTACTATTTTGTGTAAAATTATTTAATCTAACAAATAAAGATACATTAGAAATTAATTTAGGTACATTATCACTATTTATTGTTTGTGTTGTATTTGTTGAATCATTCAAAGTATCTACAATTGAACGTCCTACAAATCCTAATGAAAATTGAGTATTACAAGGTTGTGTGATCTGTTGTCCATAATCTCTACTAGGTGCTAATGTAAATATTAATTGTGAATCTTCCATAACTGAATGACTATCTACACCTAATGGGTCTCTTACTGTTGCATTATCAATATCATTCCATATTCTTGTTTCAACATCTCGTCCGAATGTTTCAGAAATACCAGCATTACATATTTTAACCCACCAATTAAACTTTTCATTAAAAATATCATAAGTTTCATCAAATACTTGATATGTGTAAAAATCACTCATTGTAATACTTGTCCCTCTTTCCAATGACATTGCGGGCAATAAATGCCATTGAGTACAATTAATTGGTGTTGGTATTGTGTCTTTTGCGGGTGTTGTTCTTTGGTCTTGGTTTAGTAAATCTAACCAATCTTTGTTATTGGCACTAATTTGAATTACCATTTTTTCATTAGATACCGCAAATTTAATATATCTAAAATTAGAAGCATTAGTACCTATATTATATTCAGCATCAAAATTTCCACCAAAACCCCAATATGTAATAGGGTTCATTACTAAATCTTGTGAATTACCAGTAGTTCTACCACCTTTTATACAACTTTGAAATATTCTTAATTGAGTTCCAACACGTCTTACGCAATAATCATAAAATTGATTTTTTTGTAATGTTCCTTTATTATGTGAAGAATAATTAGGTTCAAAATATGTTGGTAAATATTCTATGGGGTCATCATTAGAATCAAAAGCACTTGGAATATTTGGTCTTACTAATCCAACAACCCATCTTGATGCGGCAACATTATTGGCGGCTTGAATATCAAATACTATACCTTGATGTGTACCAGCATTAACTCCGGCGATTACTTTAAAACCATTATTGGTTATTGGGTAAGCATCACAACGAACTTGTATATTTTGTTTTCTTAAATTAGTAAATACCCCATTATCTAAGGTATATGAAGTACCCGCGTTGTCATCTTTTGCCGTAAGACATGTTACCCCTACATCTACATCTAATGATGTTGTGGTCTCTTCATTTGCGGTGTGTTGAGTTAAAACCCAGTTATAACCTTGAAAATCTGATGTTACATTATATGAAGCATTACATACTAAACCAGCATCTATATTGCCTTGTGCGTCAAGTCCCTTTATTACTGCTGGATGAGAAATAACATTCTTCATGCCTATTTCTATTAAACCCGCCATATCTCTTACATTAGTTTCTACATAATCGCCTATGTTTAAATCTCCAATATTACCAATCATAGGTGATACAGTAGAATTGGCAAGGTCAAATGTTCCATTTACCAATTTTTTACCAAAATAAACACCAAAAATATTATTTAATCTACTTAATGTATATACACCAGATTTATTGATTTTACAACTTTGTAATGCAATTTCACTATTAGCGGGAATTTTTAAAGTATTATTATTTAATGAATTTGTATATGAATATGGTTTAAAAATATTACTTTGCGTATTAACATCTTCAAGATTAACATTTGAAGTTATAATTAACGACATTTTATATTAATTATAAATAAAATATTTTTTTTGAAAAAAAATTAAAATATTAATGTAATTTATAAAAATGTTATTAAAAACTATTAAAAGTAATAATCATATGGATTTACAACATAAACCCATGGAAACTGTAAAAAGAGATAAAAAGATTAAACCAAAAGAAATTTTCGAGAATTACACTGATAATACTAAACCTAAAAAGTCTAATAAATTTAAAAAAAGTGAAAAGAAAAAGAAATACTAATTTTTATTAATTCAAAAAGTGCTTAATTTTTCTATTTACAATAGGCAACGTAAAGCAATTACACCATTTTACCAAATATTTACTATAAGAATTTACAAAAACGGTGTAATGAATTACTTATTCAATATGAATATATAAAAACCATAAATCATAACAACCATTATTTCTGGCGGTTTTGAGTACTTCGTTTACGGAAATTGTACAATGTTTCTTCACGTTCTAAAATTTTATTATCAAATGTATATTTAGTTTTACGTTTATTATTTACCATTATTTTATCATTTTTAACTAATTCATTACCAAATAAATTTTTATACATTTTATATAAATATTGTTTTATTACATCTATATCTGTAAAGTCTATATCACTTTTTTTAATTGAAGCATTCCATACTTTATTATAATTAGTAGCGTAAAAATCTGCTTTTGTTATATCTAATGGATTTTTTACTATAATATCATTATTATCATGACAACCGGATAAAACCTTAATTTCTTGTAAAAATTTCATTTTTGATAAATTCGATGAAACCTTTTTTACATCAAATTCTAATTTTTCTTGTAATTTTTTATTTATAGTATTTTCATCATTTTTAAAAAAATATGTTGAAATATTAAAATGATTATCTAATTTTCTTTGATTCAAAAAATAATCTTTATATTCTTCTATGCTTTGTTCATCTATATTTAGATATTCATTTATTTTAATTACTGATGGATGATCTACTGAAAAGTTTTCTAATTTAAGTTCTTTGACTTTATCTCTCATATTTTTTGTACCATCTAAATTTGTATTATAAAATTTAATACTATCATTTTTAAATCCTCGTTTTTCTAATAAATTAAGAAAATGTCCAAATTTATTTGTTTCATAACATCTATTTAAATATTTATATTTTGTATATAATTCTAAATAGGAACTTGAAAACACATTAGAAGTATCTAAAATTTTAAATGAACAAAAATCAAAACCGAATGAATCCAGTTTATTTAATTCTTTTTCGATAAAATCTAATGAGAATTCTTCATCCTCTATTTTAACTTTTTTCATTTCGAATGTATATCGTAAATATTGAATATTTCTACATCTCGCAATTTGTTGAATCATTGCAGTGGGGGCGATTGTTCGTTCTTTATAATAACAATACACCGGACGTTTAATTGAACTATCTAAACCATAAATAATTTTTGGCGAATATATAACTTTGTCATGTTCATCTAAATTAATATATTTGTCGTCAGTATCTGATGTAATTAATTTTACATCTCTTACTCCAAAATCTATTAATTGTTGATGTATCATCTCTGCTTGTGATTTACTATCACAACAACATAAGAACTTTTTTTCTAAATGTAATTTTTGGCAAAAATCACCATAACTGAATAACTCTTGACATTTAATATTTTTATTATGTAAAAATTCATTTTTAATATATATTTTATTTTTATTAACTAATTTTAAAAATGATAATGATATATCATTAATATCTGCATCAGTGCATATAATTTTTTTACAATTATTTAAAATATCTAATAATTGTTTGAATACAATTACACGTCTATTATTTAATGTATCCGCACAAATTAAATATTCAATCATTGAATTAAATTCATCTAAATAAATTACATAATTTTTAAATTTTTTAATGTCCCAATCCGCAAATTTTATAATACTATCAATTGTAATAATATAATTATTTTTTTCATACATTTTATTTACATTTTTATAAAATTGACAATCTATACCATCTTTTAAAAATGTTACGTATTGCTCTTCTGCTAATGATACCCTTGAAACAATTGATAAAAAATTAGTATTACCTTTATTTTGATTACCATAATATTTTCTAAAACTTGTTGTTTTACCGGTTCCAGTATCTGATTTCATAATTAAACAATCATAGGAGGATTTTGTAAAATCCTTACCAAAACATTTTTCATCTAAAAAGTTTGAATAGTTTTCATCGGTTAATTTAGGTTGATTAATTATTACATCTGGTTTTGTTTCATGTACATCATAATCTATATACATATAATATTCAAGCATTGTTCGTGCATTTTTTACTTTTGTATTTAATAATAAATTAGAAAAACAATTATATTCAATATGTCTTTTTATTCCATCCCATTGTATATTATTTTGTGTTTCATTATATTTAGATGATTTTTTAGAATATTTAATCCATAAATCTTTACGGTTTATTTGTTTCATAGCAGTTGTAAAAATTAACCAGCCTTGATAAGTATTAAAGTATTTTTCCGGTAATCCTTCAATAATTTTAATTAATAAATCATCACTAAAATTATATGTAAATTTATCTAAATGATAATAACCCGCATCTTCTATTACTTCTTCATTTTTATTATCAGTTTTATTTATTTCTTTTTTCTTTTTTGGTTTTTTTTTTGGTTTATTTTTATTTAAAATAACATTCAATAAATATTGTTTTAAATCATCTGGTATATTTTTATAATTTGTATCATTAATAATTTTATAATTTAAATTATTTCTTTTTGAATTTGGAGATACTACATAACCCCCATTATTTCTTGTATCTACTTTATGTTCATCATTTTGGGTTTGCCCTATTTCTTCATCATATTTAAAATATAAATGAATACCACCACTTGGTGTTTTTACGGTGAATGTATCAAAATCTTCAATGTAATTATAACCAAAATTTTTAATAAAAGATGAATTTTTTAAATCGAATATATTATCATCTTTATCATAAAAATCTAAATCAATGACCGTAATATTATTTATTTTACCAGTTGGAATACCTAAATTATAACCTTCTTTATTTGGATTAAACTTATATATGTTTGTGTTTGGCGTTTGATTTTTTGGGTTTTTCCAACTAATATTCGGGTATGGTCGTTTCGAATTCTCAATAAGTTCAATAGTAGTTATATTTTCCATATATCTATTATTATATTTTATCTTTTCCGAATTTTCGTTAATTTGGGGTTTTTCCATTTTCATTATATTATATACAAATATTTTTTTTATATGATTTTGAAAATAGAAAATCATTTTTTTCGATATTTAAATAGTTCTTTAAACTTTTTAGAAAAAAGTTTTAACAAAAAAATATTAAAAATGTTTTGGTAAGGATTTTTTGAAAATCCTTTTTTAAAAGTTTAAGATGTGTTTACGCAAACTTTTATTATTTTTCTTAAAACTTTTTTATTTTTTTTTATTAAAATTTTTTATCTATAAATAAAATATAAAATGTCTTATTGGAGAAATGAAGAACAAACACAAATTAATCAGTTCCAAACTTCCGTAAGTTCGGTTAATGGTCTATCTTATAGTCCCGGACAACGAATTGATTTTGAAATACCTTCTAATGTAAAATACATTGATGGTAAAAATTGTTATATTAACTTTGATGTTAAATTATCATTACCTAGTGGTGGAAATCCAACTAAACTTGTTTTAGATCCGGTATTAGGTGGAAATTGTTTAATCAAAAATCTACGCATATATTCTAATAATGGTGAACGTGTATTATTAGAAGAAATAGTAGACTACAATACTAAACTACGCATGGAATATGATTATAATTCGGATGATTCACTACGTGGTCTTCGTGCAGTAAAAGAAGGTTCTTTAACTGCGAACCCAGAAAATAGATGTACTCTTGGTTGCACGACTTCTAATTGTGTAGATACTAATACTAACCCATATTTTAAGAAAGTTGAAGGGGCGCAAGCATCTACGGATACATGGGATGACGACTCATATTTAAGTGCTAAATGTTGTATTAACTTACATTCTGGTATATTTTCAAAATCTAATAAGATTTTTCCTTGTCTTTTGACTGGGGGTCTATACATAGAATGCGATACAGAAGAAGCAAAATATTGCGTTCATCAGTTAGACAGTGCGATTAGAACTCGTCGTGCTTATCATAACCCAGTTTTCCACGGTATTACTGTTGGAGGTGGAGATTGGACCGCGAACGGAACGACTGGAACAACAGAAGTATTTTTCACAAAAGATAATAATGTAACTAGTGTTAAGAATCTTCCATTTTGTATTGGTGAACGTCTCGCTTTTTGTAATGGTTCCAATGTTTCGCAAAATGCTTGGTTGTCTACTGCGTCGGGTGGTGCGTCGACAACCGCCATTAATCCGGTTATTGATAGTATTGATATTGAAGGCGGTTTCGTTAAAGTCGGATTCTCCGCAAGTGTTTATAATGGGTCGGCGGCTGGTGCTTTTGGTCTTGATATTAAACAAGATGAATTCATAGCATATTCGGCAGCGATTGATACGGCAAATAGTGTAGCATCTACCACATTGACCGCTACAAGTTCTTATGATGCTTCTTATACTATGTCTAATGTTGAATTTGTATTACAACAAGTTGAATTATCGCCACAAGATGAAAATACAATGTTAAGTAATATTAGACAAGGTGGAATGATTGAATTCGATATTTTATCATGCACTAATTATAAACATTCACTATTAAAAGAAAATAGACAAGCAACGGTAAATCTTCCACTAAATAATAGTAAAGCAAAAACGCTTGGAGTGGTCGCAACCGATAGTACGGTTTATTCATCGGCACAGACAATTGGAGCAATTGGAACATATGTTCAAGAAGAAGATGTAAATTATGACACATACGGACAAGATACAATTTTAAGAAGTAATAGTACTAAACTGACTGGATGTATTGATCATCTATCCACATTTCAAATGTTGATACAAGATAAATTAACACCTTCACGACCGGTTGATGTATCACGAATTAATCTTGGACGTAGTATCTCGGCACAGCAACTAACTGAACTTGATAAATTTTTAAATCAATCAAGAATCGTTCCCCGTTCATTCCAAGAATACAACAGAAATTTTGTTATTCCTAGATCTTATGTTCTACAAGATGGTGTAATGGATTTAAGAAATATGACAAATCAATTACAGTTAGTATACAATGAAAGCACCGCACCAAGTGTAAATAAAATGTTAATGTGTTTTGTTTACCATATTAGAACCATTCAGATTTCGGGGGCTTCAATTAGTGTTATGCTATAAAAGGATTTTCAAAAAATCCTTACCAAAACATATTATTATTTTTTTGTTAAAACTTTTTTCTAAAAAGTTTATTTCTTATTCAATAAATTTTTTAATTTTTTAATATTAATTTATTTTCTTTTATTAGTTTATATAGATATGGGTTCTAAATTTCTAGAAATTAGACCAAATAATGTTCCATCGGCTCGGAATGGTGGAATTAGTCATCGTAATGGTTTACCAGTAATTAGTTTTACTATTGGTTCACAAAATGCTTTACTTGATATGTCAAGTATTCGTCTTGTTGGAGAAATGAACTTCTGGATTAATTCGGAAGGAAGCACACGACCAACAAGTGGTAATGCTTCTTCGCTTACTGCTTCCCACAAACTCGGTGTATATGGTGCGATAGAACAGTTAACGTGGAGAAATTCCAAGACAAAGCAAATTACGGAAAGTGTCCGGTCGTATGGTCGTTTTATGTCTTCATTCCTTCCGGTTATGAGTTCAAAGGAAGATGCCATAGGGCATTTATCTGAAACCGCATTAGTTCATAATTCTGGTGATAGTTTCAAAGTAAATGTTATTCGTTCTACTGCGGGTAATAGTTTTTCTATTCCATTACCTTGTGGAATGACCCTTGGAGGTGAACCACTCGAATTGTTTGAAAATTCCTTTGGGGGTGTGGAGTGTGAAATCTCATTAGTTCCAGATTCTCAGTTTTTTTATTCTGATGATGCGGACACGACACGTGCTTACATTCAAAACGCATTTTATGAATTCACCAACCTTAAAATTGTTTGCGAAGTTCACATGCCACCACCAGACCAGTTGTCACAGATGATGTCACGAACGGAAGGAACTTACACATTTAATAGCATTGTATCGCTTTATTCTACTATTCAGTCTTCCAATGCTATTATTTCATACAATCTTGGTTTATCCAATGTTATTAGTGCATTCCTTAATTTTGTTCCATCGTCATTTATTAATAACTTGGCACAAGATGGTTATTTAACATAT
>Ga0136655_1001237_pt1 | contig 11504 bp, 10 predicted proteins | sample CPBDNA_2_FD_94863 | JGI IMG/M metagenome (GOLD analysis project Ga0136655, IMG submission 94863) | Freshwater to marine salinity gradient microbial communities from Chesapeake Bay, USA - CPBay_Spr_15_0.8_DNA (version 2) | ecosystem: Environmental > Aquatic > Marine > Coastal | place: USA...
CAGGTGCAGAAAAGCCCCCCGAGTATTCAGGTCGCTTCGGCTGCCCCGCATAAACAACATCGCAGTGCCGGCGTTGACGAAAATACCAATTGATGCAACCACCATGACGGTGATTTCATGCATCGGCGTAGGGGAGAGAAATTTCTGGATGGATTCGTAAGCAATAAAACCTGCAACAAATACCAGCACAACCGCATTGATGATCGCCGCGAGAATCGTCGTTCGGCGAAACCCATAACTATATAGCTGGCTGGATTTTTGGGTGGTTAGATAGGCAGCACCCCATGCCAATAACAACCCTAATACGTCTGATAAGTTATGTCCGGCATCACCTAAAAGACTCACCGAACTGGTCATCAGGCCATAGAAAGCTTCGAGCACGGTAAAGACGAGATTGGCAGATATCGCAATCACAAAACTGACATTGAGATTGCTGAAGTCAACCTCATGACTGTGATGATGATCATGTCCATGGACATGATCATGAACCTGCCCGCCTTCCAACCCGCTCATCTCAGACATGCCTCAATGTGCATGTCCATGATCCAACTCTTCTTCCGTCGCGGCCCTGATCGCTTCAATGGTCACATCGAAGTGAAGGATTTCACCCGCTAACGGATGGTTTGCATCAACCGTCACCACATCTTCCGAGACAGAGACGACTTTAACCGGTTGCTCTTGGCCATCCGCACCACCCGCTTGGAATTGCATCCCTGGCTCAACCTTTTCAACCCCTTCAAAGGCACTCAGCGGTACTGCCTGAATCAAGTCAGCATTCACCGGCCCGTAGGCTTCATCTGGCTGAATATCGACTGACAGCTTATCGCCAACGCAATGCCCGTCGAGGGCCTTCTCAAGCCCTGGAATCAGGCCGCCAGTGCCATGTAAATAGGTCAGTGGGTCCATCTCGAGTGACGAGTCCAGCACCTCACCACTGACATTGCTCAGTTCGTAATGAATACTGACGACCGCATTCGCGACTATTTTCATGGTATCTCCCAGATCGAATTAATTTGTTTGAGGGGCGGCGGCAATATTGGCTCTCAAAACTTCATTTCATCCCTGTTATCACCTGCCCAACAGGCTTCAGCAGTATTGTCCTGCGATCCCAGCTTAGCCGATCCAAGATTAAATCTCGACTCTAGGACTCACGTCGACCCACAGCATAAGTCAGCTGCGAAGCAGATTTCACGGTGAAAGACGCTCTATGATCCAGGTATCCTTAGTGCCTTGTGAATATCTGAAACGATCATGCAAGCGATTCTCTCCACCCTGCCAGAATTCCCAGGCTATGGGCGCAATATAGAAGCCACCCCAAAACTCGGGCATAGGAATCTCTTGCCCGCTGAAGCGCGCACTGGTTGCTTCAAACTCAGCATCAAGGACCGCACGAGACGCGATTGGCTGACTCTGTGCTGAAGTCCAGGCAGCCAATTGGCTGTCTCTGGGACGACTGCTAAAATAGGCTTGCGCATCGGCAACCGGCACTGAAGTCACGGAACCCATAACACTGACCTGGCGATCCAACGCCAGCCAAGGAAACAGCACGCTGACCCGAGCATTCGTTGCCATCTCGCGGGCCTTGGTGCTTTCCAGATTCGTAAAAAAAGTCAGGCCGTGTTGACTAATCTCCTTTAACAAAACCGTCCGCTGTCTGGGCTGACCAGCGGCGTCAACGGTGGCCAACACCATCGCGGTAACATCACTCAATCCTGCTGTCTGCGCCTGCTGCATCCATATATCAAACTGTGCGAAGGGAGACTCATGCAGCCCCGCTCGATCTAACTTGCCGTAGCGATACTCGCGACGTTCATCTTTGAGGCTCATAATTTGTGTATCCTAAAATATCAGTGTGTACATAGTCGGCTATCGCCAGTGCGGCTGTCAGGCCAGGCGATTCAATACCGAACAAGTTAACGAGCCCGGTCAGGCCATGCACACTCGGCCCCTGAATCACGAAATCTGCTGGGCGGCCACCCGGCGCCTGCAGCTTTGGCCGAATACCGGCGTAATCAGGCACCAACCTGGCTTTTTCGATTTGTGGATAATAACGTCGAATTGCCTGAAAGTAACCCTCGCGGCTGGCTTCCGGCACACTGTAGTCTGCCGTATCAACATACTCTACATTTGGTCCAAATTTAACCCGCCCACCCAGATCTAAGGTGGCATGAACGCCGAGCCCGGCGCCAGATGCCTCAGGTACCGGATAAATCAAATGTTTGAAATGATGCTTACCCGTCAGACTGAAGTAGAGCCCTTTGCAGAGATACAGCGGCGGGATGTGGGCGGGGTCAAGCCCCGTGCAACTAGCTGCCAAAACCTGTGCGCCCAAACCGGCCGCGTTAATCACTGATCGACAGCCAAACCGATAGTCAGCGCCGTTCACCTGGCAAAGCACAACAAAACCATCGTCCACTGCGTCAATGGCCTCGACTCGGGTCGAACCGACAAAGCTGCCACCCCGTTGTTCTAAATCAGACAGCAAGCTGTGCATCAAATCATGGGCGCTGACAATACCCGTAGTCGGCGAAAACAGTGCCATGCTGGCTCTAATATGCGCTTGGGCATCAGTAACCTGCGAGCCCGACCAGATGGACAGATCAACGCCATTCACCCAGGCCAACTGTTGGATATCCGACAGGGCAGCCTCCTCCGTGACATCGGTTGCGACGATCAGTTTACCGCAGCGCTGGTGAGCCACACCGTGCGACTGACAATACTCGTAAAGCTGGCGGCCGCCCTCGATGCACAGCCTTGCCTTCAGTGAATCCGATGGATAGTAAATACCGGCATGAATCACTTCGCTATTACGACTGCTGATACCCTGACCGATCGAAGTCGCCTGATCGACGACCAGCACTTCTGGCACAGCAGCCGCCAGCGCTCTGGCAATCGCCAGGCCAATAACACCACCGCCAATGACACAAGTATCTATAAAATCCATACCGCCAATTGCTCCCGCATAAAAATTTGATTCGATATCAGCCCCGTGCTTTGGTACCCTCCACCGAAGATTCTCAGCCGTTAAAACCCATGTCACCAGTAAGTGAAAACACCAAGTCCGACAGCACGTCACGGGAAGATAGTCAGATCGCGACACATCGCTTGCTGATTCTCAGCGGCGCGATCGACTTCGGCCTTGGTGCGCTCAAGGTGGGCGTCGGTATTGTAGCGAACTCTCACGCGTTAATCGCCGATGGCATCCACTCCTTCTCTGATCTGGCGACAGATATCATGGTCTGGTTTTTCAACCGTATTGGCGCCATGGCGCCAGATGACGACCACCCTTACGGACACGCACGGTTCGAGACCTTTGGCACCTTGATTCTTGGGGCGCTTTTGATCCTGGTCGCCGGCGTCATCATCTATGACAGTATCGTGCGCTTAATGAATATTACGACCGTCCAGTTACCCGCCTGGCCAGCCTTACTGGTTGCTTTGGCGTCGATCCTGGTGAAAGAGTGGCTGTATCGCGTCACAGCCAGACTGGGCACAAAAAACCGCTCGAAGCTGATGTTGGCGAATGCCTGGCATCACCGCAGCGATGCGCTCTCATCGGTCATTGTGTTGGTCGGGGTCGGCGGAGCCATGCTAGGCTTCTCTTGGTTAGAAATGCTCGCTGCCATCGGCGTGTCTTTGATGATTGCCCAAATCGGTTGGAAGCTGGTCCGGCAAAGCGTTGAGGAACTCGTGGATACGGCCGTCGCCGAGTCCTATGTGCAGGAAATTCAAAAAAGTATCGAGGGCGTTGAAGGGGTTCGCGGCGTCCATAGCCTTCGAACCCGCAGAATGGGACCTGACGTGCTCGCCGACATTCATTTGCAGGTCAACCCCGCCATCAGTGTCTCAGAAGGCCATCATATCGGCGAATGGGTCACTCGAACCTTGCTTGAGGAATTCTCAGAGCTAACGGACGTCATTGTCCATATCGACGCCGAAGATGACGAACTGCTTGAATCCCGCGACGCAGCAAGCATTCCACCTCTACGACGAGAAATCCGCGCCGCCCTCACGGAAGCCTGGCACGCCGAGGTTACCCCCGAGGAAGTCCAGAAGATGATCCTCCATTATCTGAATCACCAGGTTGATGTGGAGCTTCACTTGAACAAGGATAGGTTCACCGACAGTGATGCTGCTGGACAATTGCAAAGTCGCCTTGAAATGCGGGTCAACCACTTACCCTGGGTGAACCGCGTTACCGTCTGGTATGGCTAAAAACCGAGAGAATACTGCTGCGCCTGCGCCGAAACCCTAGGCCCATGGCGCTGAAAGCCTATGGCTCCAGCATTGTTGGTAGAATTAGTAGCAGAATTAGTAGCAGAATTAATAGCAGCAGCAGAATTAGTAGCAGAATTAGTCGCAAAGCCGCCTGTTTCACTAACCGGCGCTGTTAGCTGAAATTCGCTAATAACCTTTCCACCTCGGCTCCGTTCGGACGACAACATCCGCAGCAAATGATGGCAGACCACTCGCCCATGCCGACTTTTTTGACGAGTCACCGCCATCCCTTTGGCGGCCCGCATCGCCAATTGGCTATGCAGGCGGCCTGCTGGCGACAGCCGCTCTGATAGTTCCTGCTCTGCTCGATACTGAAAATTGATATTCATTATCAGCCTCCGTGACCACTGTACGTATACACAGCCTCAATATACTGTTTACTTATACAGTAGTCAACAGTCTAATTACGCAGCACACACCAGTGCATTACCTTCGCGGTGCATCAAAATTTTATCTCCTGATTTATAGCGGCCCGATAACAACTCCTGAGCCAAGGGGTTCTCAATATAGCGTTGAATCGCCCGCTTCAGAGGCCGCGCACCGTAGACAGGGTCATAGCCCACATCCACCAGAAACTCCATGGCCTCGGCGTCAAGCTCCAGGCAGATATCAGTTTCCTGCAGGCGCCGTTGCAAAATCTGCAGCTGGATCTTCGCAATACCGACAATCTGATCTTTTGACAATGGATGGAAGACCACAACGTCATCCACTCGATTTAAAAATTCCGGCCTGAAGTGTTGGGTCACAATTCCCATCACCGCGGACTTCATCTCATCATACTCCGCCCCTCCTGAGAGCGTTTGAATAACATCAGAGCCGAGATTCGATGTCATGACCAAGACGGTGTTCTTAAAATCAACCGTTCTGCCATGTCCATCCGTCAAACGACCATCATCAAGCACCTGCAGCAGGATATTGAAAACATCCGCATGAGCCTTTTCCACTTCATCCAGCAAGATCACAGAATAAGGTTTACGCCTGACAAGCTCTGTCAAATAACCACCTTCTTCATAACCAACGTATCCGGGAGGGGCCCCAATGAGACGTGCTACGGAATGCTTTTCCATAAACTCCGACATATCGATACGTACCATCGCATCTTCAGTATCAAACAAAAATCGCGCCAGTGATTTGCACAGCTCAGTTTTACCCACACCGGTCGGGCCAAGAAACAAAAATGATCCGTTGGGCCTATTCGGATCGGAAATTCCGGCCCGCGAGCGTCGAACTGCATTAGCCACCGCGTTCACTGCTTCAACTTGGCCGACCACTTGCTTGTGCAATTCCGCCTCCAACTGCAGCAGTTTGGCTTTTTCGCTTTCAAGCATCTTCGCCACCGGGATACCCGTCCACTTAGACACCACCTCGGCAATTTCCTCGTCAGTCACTTTGTTACGCAACAGCTTCATGTCTACCGTTTCTATTTTCGAAGCCGAGTCCAGTTCCTTCTCGAGCCCTGGAATCGTGCCATATTGCAGTTCTGACATCCGCGTCAAATCACCGGCTCGTTTAGCTGTTTCCATGTCTAACCGCGCCTGCTCCAGAGCTTCTTTGATATGCTGAGCACCATGCAACGCGGCCTTCTCGGCGTTCCAGATTTCTTCGAGGTCTGAATATTCCTTCTCCATCGTTTCGATGGATTCATTCAAGGTCGCCAGGCGTTGCAGCGAACCTTCGTCTGTCTCTTTCTTCAGGGCTTCACGCTCGATTTTGAACTGAATCAGACGCCGTTCCAGACGATCCATATCTTCCGGTTTCGAGTCCATCTCCATGCGAATCAAACTGGCGGCCTCATCAATCAAGTCAATGGCCTTATCGGGCAACTGGCGATCAGAAATATAGCGATGAGAAAGCTTGGCCGCAGCAATAATCGCAGGGTCAGTAATATCCACACCATGATGAATTTCGTAACGCTCTTTCAAGCCACGCAAGATCGCGATCGTGTCTTCGACATTAGGCTCATCCACCTGGACTTTCTGAAAACGACGTTCAAGGGCGGCGTCAGCCTCTATGTATTTGCGATACTCATCCAGGGTCGTGGCACCGACACAATGCAGCTCACCCCGAGCCAACGCCGGCTTCAGCATATTGCCCGCGTCCATCGAGCCTTCGGCCTTGCCAGCACCCACCATCGTGTGAATTTCATCGATAAAGAGAATGACGCTACCCTCTTCCTTCGATAACTCGCTTAAAACGGCTTTGAGTCGCTCCTCAAACTCTCCCCGAAATTTCGCGCCGGCGATCAGGGCACCCATATCCAACGACAAGATACGTTTGTGACGCAAGCCCTCAGGCACCTCGCCATTGATAATGCGTTGCGCCAAGCCTTCAATGATTGCCGTCTTACCTACACCAGGCTCACCAATTAGAACCGGGTTGTTTTTCGTACGGCGTTGTAGCACTTGAATGGTGCGCCTGATCTCGTCATCTCGCCCAATCACAGGGTCAAGCTTGCCCTTCTCTGCGAGTTCAGTCAGATTGACCGTATACTTGTCGAGGGCCTGCCGGGTCTCTTCTGCATTCGGATCCTTGACTGACTCACCACCGCGCATCTGATCAATGACCCGCGCTAGGGCTTCCTTCTTAACATTATACTTCTCAAATAGCTGGGCCAGGTTACCACGATCTTCAAGCGCCGCCAGGATCACCAGTTCGCTGGAAATGAATTGATCGTCGCGCTCCTGGGAAAATTTGTCTGCGCGATTGAGTAGACGACCGAGCTCGGCAGACACCTGTACATCACCAAAATTGTCTTTCTGCACCGCCAAGTTCCCCAGCAGCCCATCGAGCTCCTCACGGAACTTGGCGACATCGACGCCCATTTGTGCAAATAACGGCCTAGTAGATCCTCCCCGTTGATCGAACAGCGCTATGACCAGATGGATCGGGGTGATCTGATTGTGGTCCTTGCCCACCGCCAAAGACTGAGCATCAGACATGGCTTCTTGTAGTTTGCTGGTAAATCGATCTATTCGCATGAGTTATACGTCCTGTATTTGACTTGCCGAATGTAAGCTAAAACTTAGTTTGGGGACAGGCACTACTTATTCAAGGGAAAATTACTCACCATTTAGCAACCTCTCAGCACCCTCAAATGATCTTGGTAGTGGCTTTCGATTGCTTTCGAGAGAACCCTGTGTCAATTTTGGCGGTTTTCCAGCAAGGGAACTCTGTGTCCAATAACCCGCTTGAACAGAACGATCCTGCCGTCTTCGATAGAGGAGCAAATACCGGCTTCACGCATTTCAAGCATGCCACAGGCTTCTCGATGAACGGACTGAACATGGCTTACCGCAACGAAGTAGCCTTTGGCCAGGAACTCGGCCTGTTTGTCATTAGTATTCCTTTGGCAATCTGGCTCGGCAGTAGCTCTTTAGAATGGGCGGCATTGATAGGCGCGGGCTTGATCGTCCTAATTGTTGAGCGACTTAACGCTGATGGCTGAAAAAGTCTACATCACACCAGAAGGCGCCAGGATGCTGAGGGACGAACTCACGAATATCTGGCGCGTCACACGGCCGGCCGTGACCAAAATCGTCTCTGCCGCGGCGGCACTAGGCGATCGCTCAGAAAATGCGGATTATATTTACGGTAAAAAGCATCTACGAGAGATCGATAAGCGTATTCGTTATCTTACCAAGCGCTTGGACAATCTTGAGATCGTGGATCGCAAGCCCACAGAACTCGACAAGGTGTTTTTTGGCGCCTGGATTCACCTAGAAGACGCAACCGGTGCTATCAACTTGGTGCGTATTGTCGGGGCCGATGAATTTGACTTAAAAAAAGGTTGGATCAGCCTGAAATCGCCACTCGCCGTCGCTCTATTGGGCAAGCGCGAGGGTGATGATATTGTTGTTAAACTGCCCAATGGCAAACAGGAACTGTACATTCAGACCGTAAGTTATGAACCACCAGACAACACCTAGTCGCAGGAATAGAGCATGAGTTTTGAACGGCACAACATCCAGCGTATGCAAGGCTACGCCTCCGGAGAGCAACCGGAAGACGCTCAAACAATCAAACTTAATACCAACGAGAACCCATATCCCCCGACACCTGCGGTGCAAGGCGTTATGCAGGATTTTGATCCGGTAGCACTTCGGCGCTATCCGCCGCCCACCGCCGACGCTTTTCGAGATGTCGCTGCGGCTTTACACGGGGTCGCTCGCAACAACATCATCGCCACTCGAGGTGGCGATGAACTATTACGCCTCATTATCACGACCTTCGTCGATCCGGGCCGGCTGATCGCTATGACAGCACCCACCTATTCTCTGTATCCGGTCTTGGCGCAGATTCAGGACTGCCCGATATTGCAGATTCCGCTGCAGCCCAACTGGGCGCTTGCTGCGGACTTCTGCGACCAGGTTAACAACGCTGGTGCCGCGCTGACCCTGATCGTAAACCCACACGCACCAACGGGACACTTGCTGGATGCTGCAACTATTGCGTCAATGGCTGCTCAACTGAATTCGGTCCTGTTGATTGACGAAGCCTATGTGGATTTTGTTGACCCATCAATACAGCATGACTGCCTTGATTTAGTCAATCAATTCGATAACTTGCTGTTCCTGCGCACGCTGAGCAAGGGTTACTCTCTGGCTGGCTTGAGATTTGGTTATGGCATCGGTGCTGCTAGTTTAATCACACCCATGCTGGAAAAGACTCGCGACAGCTATAACCTCGACCTACTCAGCCAAAAAATTGCCACGGCAGCCCTGCAAGACCAGGAGCATGCTCGATTGACCTGGCAACAAGTGCGCGCAGAACGACAGCGACTTAGTGAGGCTTTGGCGGATATAGGCCTGACTTCGTCCCCCAGCCACGCAAATTTTTTGCTGGTGCAGGTTCCTGCAGCCATCGGCATATCGGCAGCAGCGCTCTACCAGGGTCTCAAGCAAAGACACATCCTGGTGCGCCACTTCGATCAGCCAAGGCTCGACGACAAACTTCGCATCACCATTGGCACATCGGACGAAAATGCACAACTGCTCAAAAATTTGAAGGAATTGCTGCCTGCGGCGTAACCCAGTGTCACTGGTAGCCAGCAACATCAATGAGCCTACTAAAATCATTAAGCCATTTAGGGTGCCCTCAATATGGTCGACGCCGACATCAATCCCACTTCTCTCACTGGTCGTATCGTACTGGCGCCAAATTTTTCTTGGACTTGGCGGGCCAACCTCACCTTACTTTATAGTCTGATGGCTATCTCCGTGACTATCGGTGGTGGATTCTTATTGGCCGGCGCCTGGTTAATCCTACCTTTTTCGATTCTTGAGATAGGCTGTCTCTGGTTATGCATTCATTACTGCGTCTCCCGGTGTTATCGCCAGGAAATAATCACAATTTCGACCCACGAAGTGATGATCGAAAAAGGCATTTTTCATCGTCAGGAAGTCCGGAACTTCAACCGTAGCTGGTCTCAATTTTTGGTGAAGGAGCCTCGCCGTCGCGGTGATACGAGCACCATCTGTATCCGCTCTCACGGACAGGAACTGGAAATAGGCAGCTTCCTTAACCAGGAAGACAAAACCCGCCTCGTACGTCAACTACACCAGGTTGTTTATGGATAATGATATGGCTATGATATCAATAGTCTCGACGAGACGGGTAGTTAAGCGTCTCTTGAATCAGACCATGGCACTATAAATAATGATCATTTGGGGTTCACAACAGCCTCCCCAACAGGATCGGCAACTTGGCCCAGGTTTTCTTAAGTTATGCACATGAGGATCTACCGCGCGTAAGATCCTTGGTGACCTCACTTGAAGCTGAAGGATATTCAGTATGGTGGGATCGTGCACTACAACCCGGGGAGAGCTTTGAGGCTACCATTGACCGCGAAATTCAGGCAGCCCAATGTGTTGTTGTGGTCTGGAGTTACAGCTCAGTCAACTCTCAATGGGTCAAAAATGAAGCTCTTGAAGGCTTAGATCGCGATGTACTGGTCCCCATCAGCATCGATGAGATTCGTTTGCCTGTCGCGTTTAAACAGCAGCAGTGCGCTAACTTCAAGAACTGGCCCCAGGCTGTGGATCCAAATGAATACCGAAAGTTCTTGTCAGTACTCGACCGCGTACTCAATGCTGACAGCGCAGAAGAACTTCGCGAGCTCAAGGGTATTAACCACATGCGATCCAGCGGACGGCAACGTTATCGCCGTCGACGTGACTATCTCTTGCCCGCAACTGTCATCATTGCGGCGACCATTCTCTTGGCGGCTATTTCGCTCCTAACGCAGGATCGAGTCGAGCTGGCCAAGGTTACACCGCGACTCACCATCGTCCCCTTTGCTTCCGGCAACACCCCAGATGGACAATTTTATGCTGACAGCATGACCAGGGAAGTTATCCAGCGCTTCAGTCAGTTCGAAGATCTTGAACTCATTCAGGTCGGCGGTCTCTGGAACCTGGATCTCACCTCCATACCCCTGAATATCATGCAAACAGAGTCTGATTACGCTCTCAGCGGCGATGTTGTTGTCAGTGAGGGGAACGTTAATCTTTCGGTGCAACTGAAGGATCTCGCGTCAAATTCGCTCATCTGGCAAACAGTCTACAGCGACTCCAGCGATAATATTTTTGAGCTCCAGAAAAAACTTGTGTTTGGCGTATTAGGCAAACTGAATCTGGCCTCTGGTGATCATCTGGAAATGGCTAATCTTAAGTCTATTAGCCCCGACAAAACTGCCTACAGGGAATACCTACGGGGCATTGATCTGTTGCGCCGTGGCGAACAGCATCATATTTTGTCGGCTATCAAGCGGTTTGAAACAGCAACGATGATTGACCCGAATTTTTCCGTGGCCTACGCCGCCATGTGCAGAGCTTATTTAGAACGCTATCGAATCAGCAACGCTACCGAAGAATTCGACATGGCTCAAAAAAACTGCCGGCAAGCTCTGCACCTCAATGAACGTCAGAGTGATGTCCAGCTGGCTCAGGCTGAACTTTATCGGACCAGTGGCGAAACGGATCTGGCGCGCTATCACTATACTAAGCTATTGGAACTAGATGCTCGTAGCGCCGAGGCAAACATGGGACTGGCCGACATCTTTGCCCAAGAAGGCAACTACCAGTCTGCCGAGGCCCTATACTTGAAGGCGACACAATTACGGCCAAGTTATTGGAAAGCACAGAACCAACTTGGGAGTTTCTATTTTCGACATGGGCTCTACTTCCAGGCCATAGAAAGTTATCTTCGAGTCACCCAACTAACAACGG
>Ga0136655_1001239_pt1 | contig 11499 bp, 12 predicted proteins | sample CPBDNA_2_FD_94863 | JGI IMG/M metagenome (GOLD analysis project Ga0136655, IMG submission 94863) | Freshwater to marine salinity gradient microbial communities from Chesapeake Bay, USA - CPBay_Spr_15_0.8_DNA (version 2) | ecosystem: Environmental > Aquatic > Marine > Coastal | place: USA...
CTTCAATTTTTATAATCGGGGGGAGTAGTGGAGCAATAGACGGAAACGCACCTATTATAATGAGAATTTATGATGGTGGTAATAATGTTTCTGTATATTAAATCACAGATTACCTTTGGTAAGCGGAGCACCTTGTAGGTCGCAAGACTTATACTTTGTTAAAAAACTAAATTTTAAGAATATTAAATTATTATTTCATATTATAAATATTTTATAACGGGTCATTTTAAATAAATAAGTAAGTTTATTTAAAGATTTTATAATATATTATTTTCCATTATGGATCTCATTAATAAATATCATTTTTATATTAATTTAAGTGAAAGAACTGAAAAGAATAAGCATACTATAAATGAATTAAAACGATTCGGTATAAGTAAACCAAATAGATTTGAAGCGATAAAACATGAAATAGGATTAGTTGGTTGTGTAAAATCGCATATAAAATGTATAGAAATAGCTAAAGAAAGAGACTATCCTTTTATATGTATTTTTGAAGATGATATAATATTCAGAAATATAAACAAATGTAGAGAAATGATAAATAAATATATTAATACTGATTATGATGTTTTATATTTGGGTGCTTGGATTAAAGATAATAATTATGAATTTATAACAGATGACTTGATACATATAAGAAAAGCGTGTTGTTCTCACGCTTATATAGTAAAAAAACATTATTATGATATTTTATTACAGAATTATTATGAAGGTATGAATTTAAAAATAAAGAATCCTGATAATAATTCTTATAATATAGATGAATATCTAGTAAAATTACAGAAAGCAGGTAAATGGTATTTATTAAATCCTCATTTTGTATCACAAAAAAATGGTTATAGTGATAATTTTAAAGAAGAAAGAAATTTATGTGATGAAATATTTAAAATACCTGTTCATGATAGTCGTTTACCTTATATTTCATTATTAACGCCTACATTTAATCGTAAGAAATTTTTACCATTAATGATATATAATATTCAGCATTTTAGATATCCCAAAGAAAAGATTGAATGGAATATTTTAGAGAGTAATGATAAAAATTTAGAGAATTATGAAAATTTATTTGATAAACAACCTGAATATTTAGAAAAAATTTTAGGGATTAAGATAAAATATATATATATGAATAAGAGTTTAACGATAGGTAAAAAGAGAAATATATTATGTGGCAGTAGTAGTCATGATTATTTAATTAATATGGATGATGATGATATTTATTTACCCGAATATATAAATAGTAGTATAGATATTTTACTGAATAATGATAAAGATATAACCGGATGTTTAGATATGTTATTCGTGTATCCCGAAAAAGAATATAAAACAAGTTTTATAAGATGTGTAAGAGATTATAAATTATATCACGAGGCAACAATGTGTATGAAAAGAGATCATTGGAAAAAATATAAATATGAAAGTTCAAGTAAAGGTGAAGGTAAAACTATTTTTGGTGATCCCAATAGATGTGATATTAGTAATATATTTAGATCTATGATATGTGTATGTTGGGAAGGTAATACAATAAATAAAGATAAATTTTTAGAACATTCATTAGATATTAAAATACACGGAGATAGTTTAAATATATTAAAAAATATATTAAATCAAAAAGAAATAGATATTATTAATGATAATAAAACAATAGAAATATCAATTGATTTATTAAAAAATATAAGAAATTTAATAGAAATAATAAATACTCGTATATCTTGGAAAACAGATGAATTATTACCAGTAGGATTAATGATAAAACAAATAGATGAATTATTAAATACAGGTTAAACATTCTTATTAAGGATGGTTATTTCAAATTCAAATGAATTATCATTATTTTGACAATCATAAAGACTATTACTTGTATCTTCATATAGTTGAATTGTAAGTTTATCAATATTAATCGGATAAAAGAAATTATCAAGATTAATATCACTAGAATAATAAACTAAACTACCACTACTTTCATCAAGAGGTATTCTATCAATAATATTTTTACCATTACTATTTCTTTTACAAGCAATATATGGAATTTCAGGTATTACTAAATCCACGAAGTGTATATTTTGCTGAACAACATTATTCGATGTATAAGATGTATTATAACTAGTACCATCAATATTAAAAAAACCAAACAAACGATAGGCTGAACCAATACTAGAATTCCATTTGATAAGAAATGCTGAAGAATTACTGATAGTATATTTATATGTTTTTGTATCTTTAACTATACTAAATCCTGGAAGACTACCATGAGCATTTAGAGTAGATATTAAATGATCACCTAATTCTTGAAAAGTATAACTGCTACTTGTTAAATTGATAGAAACATCTGAACCAGTTGATAATTTTACAATTATATTTCTATTATTATCATTTACGGTATAGATAGAATTTGGAATCATTGCTTTGATTAATCTGAATCCGATAACATTATCAAAATTCCCATAACCACCGGTAGCATTACTCACATCTTTACCTTCAAAATGCATAGTATAATTGCTTGTGCTATGATCTAATGTATGATCAACATTTTTACTATCAACAAGTAATCTAATACGTTTTAATTCAGGTGTAAAATATTTATTTCTAACAGATTCATAATCTTTTGTATTTTCCATATTCATAAAATTTCCGTGAGTATTAAATTTATTAAAATGAATTCCTATATTATTTGATAATTGATGTGAATAAATATCATCATCAGAACTATCATCTAATTCTTCAGATGAAATATCGCTCTCTTCGGCATAAGGTATAATTGTATTATCCATATATTATATATTAATAATAATAACTTTAAATTATGAAATATATTTCAATACTAAAATTATAATATGAAATATATTTATCAGAAAATATTAAAATATAGTAGTATAAATGGTATATATGTGAGTAGCATTGTTTATTTAGATATGAAATCTCAAAAGCGAAGACTATTAATATAAAGAGCAGATATTTTACTTTCTTTATTAATATGATAAAGTTTTTTACAATATTTTTTTAGGTAATCAGTATTTCCATCTATTTCTTTAATTTCATTGAGAAAATATTGTTTATTTTGTAAATAAAAGAATCTTTTAGATTTTTCAGAATGAAACAGATAAGCATTATAAATCATTTGAAATATGCATTCTTGAAAAGTTATTCTTCTTTCTAGGTAAATGATATATTGAATGATATCTTTTGATAAATTTTTCTTATAAAAGATTTGTAATATTTCTTGTGATCTATACATAATTAATAATTACAAATTTGATTTAAATAATTTTATATCATTATAAATATTTAAAATGAAAACTGTTATTGTAGTTGAATCGCCTGCAAAAGCAAGGAAGATAAGTAGTTTCTTTAAAGATGGTACAATCGTCACATCGTCTTTCGGACACATCATTGATTTACCTAAGGATAAGATTTCTATCGATATCGAAAACAATTTTAAACCGACTTATAAAACTATGTCAGGGAAAAGTAAAATTGTCTCGTCTTTACGGAATTATAATAAAGGTTATCGTGTTTTACTGGCTGCAGACGATGACCGAGAAGGTGATGCGATCGCGTGGCATTGCGGTAAAACGATGAATGTAGATTTTAAAGAAAAAAATAGAATTATCTTTCATGAAATATCTAAACGAGCAATTCATGAATCAATAGAAAATGTTCATCAGTTAAATATGAATTCAGTAAATGCTCAACAAGGAAGACGAATACTTGATAGATTAGTCGGTTATAGTCTTTCACCGCTTCTTTGGAAACATATTCAAACTGATCAATTAGGATTATCTGCCGGTAGAGTTCAAAGCACATTATTACTTATTTTAAAACAACATGAAGATAATATCCTTAATCATACTTCTGTATCAGAATATAAATATTTAGGAAATTTTACCGATTCATTAAAATGCGATTTAATCTTAAAAGATTGTAATATTCTACCAAATGATATTTTAAATATTCTTAAAAATGATAAAGAATATAAAATAGTAAAACAAGAGCATAAAGAAGAAAAGAAATATTCACCTTATCCATTAATTACATCTTCTCTACAAAGATGCGCTCAAAGTGAATTAAAATTTACAGTTAAAAAGACAATGAATATCGCTCAAAAATTATATGAAAATGGCAAAATTACCTATATGAGAACCGACTCTACCAATATCTCTAGTGATTTTCAGGCAATATTATGTAATCATATCAAAGATACTTATGGTAAAGAATATTATTTACCAAAAAATAGTAATAAGAAGGTGAAAGGGGCACAAGAAGCACATGAATGTATTCGCATAACTAATTTAGAATATCGTTTAAATGATAATTATAGTGAAGATGATCATAAATTATATGATTTAATTAAGAAATATACAATTATTTCTCATATGAAATATGCTCTATATGATAATCATATTATTATCTTAAATAATGATATTTTATCAGATAAAGGATATTTTCAAGGTAATATTAAATCATTATTATTTGATGGATATTTAAGATATAGCGATGATAAATTAGATATTAAAAAAGAGTTAAAAGATATTCCGGATAAGATTTATCATTTAAAAACTTGTAATTGTGAACAAGTGTTTAGTAATCCACCAGGATATTTAAATGAATCCTCAATTGTGAAAAAGTTAGAGACTTCGGGAATAGGAAGACCTAGTACATATGCTTCATTGATTAGTACATTATATAATAGAAACTATACAGAAGTAAAAAATATCAAAGGATTATCAAAAGAAGTAAAAACATATACATTAAATAGTAAAAATGAGATACTAGAGAAAAGTATTCATAAAAAACTCCCTGATCAAAAATTTAGAATACTTTTAACAGATTTAGGTAAACAAGTATTAGAATATTTAATGAATAATTTTAGTATGATTATTAATATTGAATTTACATCCTTGGTTGAACGAGATTTAGATAAGGTAGCCTCAGGTGAAATAGAATGGCAGACTGTAGTAGGTAATGTATATGATTCATTTAAGGATATTCTAACTGTTCAGAAATCATTAAAATCAACAAAAAGTAAGAGTTCTGATAAAAATTCGAATCAGGAAAGGATATTAGGTGAATACAAAGATATACCTGTCATATTAAAAAATGGTAGATATGGTTCATATGTATCTTATAAAGAAAAGAATCATACCTTACAATATCTATTAAAGGATAAAAATATTGAGTATGATAATATAAGATTAGAGTTAGTCTTAGATACAATAAAATATCCATTATGTTTAGGAAAACATAAAGGGTCTATAGTAGAGATATGTTTAGGACCTTATGGTAAATATATGAAATATAAAAAGAAGAACTTTAGGATTCCTCAAAAAGAAGAATATAATTTAGAAGAATGTATTGGTAAGATTTATTAAGAATTTCTAAGGATTATTATTTTCACAATCATAAACTATTTTCATTTTTTGTTTTCCACAACAGGTTGATAAATATTTATCCCGATTTGTTTTTTTAAATTTTTTATAAAATGTTGTTGGATATCTTACATGAGGGGCATCTTTATCATCATTTTTAGGATCAGAAATTAAATCTCCATACCAAGGCCATAATTTATTATCTTCACTATCATCCATATTTAAGAGTTCAGGATAATCTAATGTAATTTCTCTAATACATCGTTTCCATTCTAAGGGTGGGATAATAGGATTTGTAGTAAGATACTGAGTCATTTTAGGGATATATAATTCTTTAAATTTATCATATTTTAATCTGTCAGTATTCAGTAAAGATAATTGTATTTCTAAATCTTCACAAAGAGAATTTAATTCAGTAAGATATTTATCAATTTCATTAATTTTTTCAATAAACATTTGTTTTTTTATCCAGGCAGCTATTAAACTAGTACTCATGGATGAAACAGTTAATAAGATATTTACATAAGTTTTATAATTATTAAATGGAGCATTACTAGCATCAACATTATTAGCAACAGTTAACCCTGATGTCATGGTAGAAATAACAATAATCATCCAAGACCATTTATGTTCAGAATTTTTAAGATTATTTAGATAAAAAGAACAGACAACACGATTATATTTTAGTTTCCAAAGACATTTTTGAAATCTATATCTTTTAATATCAGACCATTCATTTGAATCATCTAATGAATCATCAAAAACATTAGCATAAATATACTGAACTCTTCTAGGTGTTAAAGGATTACTATCATCACTATGATTACTTTTAATATTTTTATCATTATCTTTACTATTAAGTAAATCTGCGATATGTAATGAATTTTTACTGATATTTTCTCTCATTTCTTTGATAATGATATCATTATTATCTTTCGCATCAATATATGTATCTTCTTCATCAGTTTCTTCATCCGTTTCATCATCTTTATGATTATTTGTTTCTATATCCATTATAAATATATTTAACAATAAAATTTGATAAAATAGTAAAGATAAGCATTCATAACTAAGATGTTTAAGATAATATTATTATTATATACGATTATAAATTTATATGATACAATGTTTATAAAGAATGAAACCCCAATAAGCGATATGAAAGATTTTATAGAAAATCAACAATATAGAGAAGATCAATTAAGATATCATTGTAATTTAGGTAATTATATGATTAAACCGAAACCGAATATATATGAATCTATTTATAATGATATAAAAAAATTTATTTCTATTAATATTCAAGAAAATATTTATCCGATGTTATATGATTCACCAATAAATAGTTTAACTTTTGATGAATTTATAATGAATAGTAAAGATAAATCAAATATAAATAGAAAACTAATATACAGAGAAAAAACCTTTCTATTAAAGAATAATAATCCTCCATTATGGGAATTAATAATAGATGATTTTATTATAGGAATAATTGATATAAAATTAGTTGTAGATATGATTTAATATATTATTAACTCTATAAAAATAAGTATTATTAGGTAAATCAGAAATATTTTGACTATTAGTATATGTGAGTGTTGAACGAATACCTCCTAATAGATCTTTAATAGTATTATCTACTTTACCTTTATATTTTACTCTGACTAATTTACCTTCTCCAGAACGATAATTATTCACTCCATTATAATATTTATCCATTGCATATGTAGAACTCATTCCATAAAATATTTTATATTTTATATTATTTTCAGTAATAATTTTTCCTTCACATTCATCATGACCGGATAAAATTGATCCTAACATAACAAAATCGGAACCAGCACCAAAAGATTTACTAGCATCTCCAGGATTAGTAATACCACCATCAGAAATAATATAACCACCCACGCTATGAGCTGCTTTACTACACTCAATAACAGCCGAAAGTTGAGGCATACCTATTCCCGTTTGTGTTCTAGTAGTACATACAGACCCGCTACCGATACCTACTTTTACGATATCAACTTTACCATTTAAAATAAGATCTATAGTTGCTTCACTCGTAACAACATTTCCAGCAATAATAATAGCACTAGGAATTAATTCTCTAACTCTTTGACAAAAAACGATTAAATCAATCATATAACCATTAGCTACATCTATACAGATAATATTACATTTTTCAGGTGTTTTTTCATATATATTTTTTATTTTAATATAATCATTTTCATGTATACCAATTGAAATAATATATAAATTTCTATCATTTTCAGGGTATTCATTTAAAAATTTATGAAAACAAGTTAATATCTTAAATTTTTTTAATGAATGATACATTGATAGTGTTCCGATAGTATCCATATTAGAAGCTATAATAGGAATACCTTTCCATATTTGATCAGTGTTAGGAAATTTAAATTCTCTAATGAGATTTACATCAGATCTAGATTTAAGATAAGTCTTTTTAGGTTGAATTAATACATCATTAAAGTCTAATTTTATATCAGTTGAAATATTCATATTCTGATAAAAAATACATAAAATATTTTTAAATAAAAAAAATTGGTGTATCCTCAATGAAACGCCTGCAATTCAGTTCTATGCCGTATAGACCTTAGCTCCTGAGTTCATTCTCCGGTTTAATCAAAGAGGTGTGAGTTTTGTTCATTCGCAATCTGACACACAGAACATCGGAACAAATTTCTGGTACTAATCACTCACTTAAGGACTAAGCTAACTGTCCCACACCGGGATGCTACCCCCAATTCAGCGCCCACCTGGGTGGAATCTGGTTTAAAATCCTTTCTCATTTACCGTAACACAACTCACTCGTGTTCGACGGCGGATCATTCCTTACCCAGGCGCTTTTTCTCAATTTATGTTTAAGTTTCATTAAATCAAATTTATGAACAATTAAGAAAAATTTATCGGTTATAATAAGATAAAAAATTTTATTTTGTTTTTCTGGATTTTTATTTAGTTTTTCTGGATTTTTATTTTGTTTTTCTTAGTTTTTTGCGATCAATCGGTTCAGTCGATCATTCAGATCGATTTCTCCCTGTTTACACAGAGAGGGTTTTTCGCGCGACCATCTGTGTGAGGGAGAATGTGAGGGTTGAAGCAAGCTGTTTTTTGTCTGGTTTCTTGTAGTCTGTCTTCGAGATCTTTGAACTCCGATTCTTCTTTCTCCGATAGAGATGAAACTATCTCTTTTTCGGGAAGTGGGTCTTGTTCGAGACCCATGAAGTATCTATACTGAACTTGGAACAAGGTGATCCGAATATTCCATTGCGTTGGGATCTTGATACTTGAAGCGTGTGGAATGGAAAATCTCTTACCCGAGTCGAGTGTCTCGATGATGTCGGTGAGGATGATGTCGATGGCGTTGATGATGTATCGGTCGGTAAGACCGAACAAGCACATCAATGGTTTTCTTTTGGCATCCATTTCTTCAAGAATCTTCGCGATGTAATCGAACGATCGCTTACCCCGCGGCGTGAAGTCTGCCTTGACAGAGCTTTTCTCGGTGCCATCTACACCCATCACTACTGTTTCGGTGAGGAATGTTGTCTTGTTGAGCTTGGCGCCTTTGATGGGTGTGCTCCAGAAGTCGTCGTAGTTGTTGAGGTTGTAGACGTTTAGGCGTCGCGTCGCGTTATTGTTGCCTTCTTGTGTTCCGTTCACCTTAGCTTGCGAGAGGTGTGCGTCGATCTCCTGTTCCGTGGGTAGATGATCATAGTAGGTGGTCATGACGAGCGGCGAACAGGTGCGAAATAAACCTTTGCGCGCTTGAGAGAGCGAATTAGCTAGTTATTCACCAGCAGAGAGAGTAAAAGTGGTCAAACATTAATTATCATTAAATCAAATTTATGAACAATTAACGATAAAAAATTTAAACCGATAATTTAATGATCTTAATTTATTCTATATCATCAACCCAGACTTGTTCATAATCATCATAATAAGCGACAATATTATAATTATATAAATCTAAATAAGATATATATTCATTAAATAAATCAAATGATTGAGTGTTTATAAATCTTATTCTTTCCATACCTTGCATAATTTTAAGTGTCTCATTACCATTAGTAATAGTATATTTTTTAATGAAATTTAATTCACCATATATTTTAATTTGTTGTAAAATAATATCCATAGGTGATAATTCATTATATAAACCTTGATTAATAAGATAATCCCTTTTTCTTTTTTGAGAATAAATTAACCATTCATTTCCTCTACCGATAGGTATTCTATACTGAAATGGATTTTTAATATTAACAAATTTATCATCAATATCTATACATAATGATAATGGTTCGCATAGACGAGATGAAAGAATATTTATATTAAAATTTATTTGTAATGATCTATCATAATATATACTTTTTATAAGAGAGTTATAAAGATATATTAAAATATCTAATGGTAAATTAAATTTTTTTCCTAGTTGGAAGAATACTTTTTTATTTTCTTGTTCTCTCGACAACAGAGTTAATTTATTCATACTGATTTTGTTTTTATATTTAAATTATACAGGATAACTAAAATCAAATTTACCCCCTTCTCTTAAACGTTTACTAGTATAATTTTCTTTGTAAGAACCACATAAAGGATCAAATACTTTTCTTAATAAGAAATATTCATCGTTTAATAATTTAAATACTAAATATTCATTATGATCACTTGTTTCTGATTTAGATATAAATTTTTCTGGAAAATAATATGAATTTCTATATTGTATAAGATAATGAATATGTTTTTCTGTTTCAGGAATAATAGTATCATTTTTACAGAAATCGCATTGACATCCCATAATCCATTTTTTATTTTCAGGTAGTGTATTAAATGGTAGATGTAAAAAATGAATATTATCTTTTTGTGCTTCCCATAATTTATTTTGAATATAATTAGCATATTTTAACCAAGAAGGTGGTTTAGCAGTTAGTGGAACATAATCTCTCCAAAAAAGTTTATAATAAAAAATATAGATACGTTTTTGTAATTCTTTAGGCAATGATTGGATCGATTCTTCCAATGATTTATTATTAAAATTATTCATATTAAATTTGATTTATAACATTTCTTTTAAATAATTAGGATAAATAAAAATGTCTTTGTATCTGAAGAAGAATCACGATAGTGATAGTTATAATTATGTAGGAAAGAGATATCAAAAAGATTATGATATATTACAATCTTATAAAGAGATAGAACTAAGATTAAAAATAAATGAACTAATAGAATTAGAGACTAATTTAACTCTATTAGAAGAATTAGAAAATAAAAAAAATCCTACTTATAGTGATTTTATAAATGCATTAAGATTGAAACGAAAATTTAAATTTGATTATTAAAAGTTATTAAATTTTTACGACTTTTTGATGAATCGTTTGAGGATTATTAATTTTTAATTTTTCCTGACATATTTTTTTATTATTAAATGAACAATTATGACTATGAGGATTTTGATGAATTATACAAAATTTATGATTACAACGACAAGTAAAATTTATCATTTTTAATTTCTTATTACAATGGTAACATTTTTCTTTATTTTTATTATCATTCATATTTTTATCTTTATATTTTATCATAATATAATATATCAAATTTTTAATTAGTAATAAATCGTGGTCCGATGCTCATAGCCATTAATTCTTGTAAGAATAATTTACAAGCATAAGGAATATATATTTTAGTGAAATCACCATAATTATTACATTTTTTACATTCATAAATAGTATCTTTATGATTACCAGTACATATCATATTACATTCATTACAAATAATAACACTATATTTATCAGAAACATCCATTAATCTTTCTTTTAAGAAATAGGAAGCTCCATGGGCAATCATACAATCGCGTTCCATTTCTCCAAATCTTAATCCTCCGTGAGATAATCTCCCTTCGGCAGGTTGTCTTGTCATTGATACAATAGGACCACTACTTCTACTATGAATTTTATCAGCTGACATATGTTTTAAACGTTGATAATAAGTAGGACCAATATAAATTGATGTTTTTAATTGATCTCCATTAAATCCATTATATAATATTTCATTACCCATACCTTCATAACCGGAATGTTCAAGAGTATTTATAATATCATTAACATCAGTA
>Ga0136655_1001242_pt1 | contig 11466 bp, 10 predicted proteins | sample CPBDNA_2_FD_94863 | JGI IMG/M metagenome (GOLD analysis project Ga0136655, IMG submission 94863) | Freshwater to marine salinity gradient microbial communities from Chesapeake Bay, USA - CPBay_Spr_15_0.8_DNA (version 2) | ecosystem: Environmental > Aquatic > Marine > Coastal | place: USA...
CCAAGTGAAACAACAATGTTATTTGCTACCAAGTATTGGATTAATTCAATCGCTCCTGGCAATTCAGGCGCGATAGTCACAATCTTGATCAAACCTGCGCTCAGTAGCGATTTCAGGTGATTTAAATCAGGCTTGGCAATATGTTCAACCGGATGAACACCACGTTTTTCAACTGAAATAAAGGGACCTTCAAGATGGATTCCCAAGATCTTTGCTTCACTATGCAGTGGATTTTTGCGAACCTCTTCAATTAACTTAATTGCACGAACCGCATCGCTTAGTGCCGAGGAAATAATTGTTGGGAGATAGCCAATCACACCATTGTTATATAGAGATCTGGAAACTTTGCGAACTTCATCCGTATTTTTTGCGCTCAGTAAATCAATGCCACCGTGGCCATTTACCTGAAGATCGATATATTTTGGAGCCATTACTTTGTAAACGTCCTAATAAGTGGCGCAAATATTCCGGGGTCTTTTAAATTCGCAAGGGTGCCAGCGCCATCGAGTGAATTCTTTCCAGAGGTATGAATACTCAAACCATGTTCTTTAAGTTTTTCACCGACTAATTTAGTTACCAGATTCTCTGCAGCCAAGACGCCACCGATAAGTGCAACTTGGAAATTCGAATCGCCACTACATTCACGTTTTGCGGTAGTAGTAATAAGGACAATTTCATCTGCCGCGGAATTCAAGATTTCAGTTGCAGCAGCGTTGCCAGATACTGCTAATTCATTGACTTTCTTTGCGAATTCAGCAATTGCATGAACTGGTCGATCCAACTGGTGAACAGTGTGTGGAAGTTGATATGGCTCGGAACCAAAGTATTTGCAGGCAACATCTAACAACTCTTGATTGCCACCACGGCCATCGCGGGCTCGCAGCGCAGAATTAAGCGCCATCTTTCCGATCCAATATGCACTTGCTTCATCACCAATTAGAAAACCATCGCCGGCAAGTGAATGAATCATCGAACGGTTTTTTCCTACTGCAAGTGCGGTAATTCCAGTCCCTGCAGCGATAACAACACCATCTTTTTCAACTGCAGCTGCGCAAGCGCTAACTGAATCGCTGCAAATCCAGAGCTCAGACACCTGCGACTTTGCAAGGACAGATTTAGCGATATCGCCATATTGTTTATCATCGGCCGGAAGCGTCGCTACTGCCAATACAGCACGATCGATTGTTCCACCGACTTCGCATGCGAAATCAACAATCAAATTAGCTAAGTAATCAACCAGCGGAAGTTCGCCAGGTGTGAATCCGGCAAAGTTCTTAGTTATAGATTTACCGTTTTCAGATTGAGATTTTGCACGAATTCCAGATCCGCCGCCATCGAAGAAAATTACATTCTTTAACATTAGCGAGTAAACGTGACCTTGCTAAGCCCCTCGGGACTATCCGGATCCAAACCATTCTTCCGAGCAAATTCCAGAGCGAAAGTCTGCAAGATTATTGAATCAACAACACTTGAAAATACTTCATTTTCACACTTCGCACCAGGGATTACGACTTCGTTTGGCAGTGCTAATTCGCCAGAACCAAACCAGAAGATGCTTGGAGATTTAGCCCGGATTTTTTCGAGGTCACCTTTTAGTGATTCAAGCGGGATTCCATTTGGCACAAAGAGAAATACTTGGGACTTGTTAGTTAGGGCAGATATCGGACCATGCATGTAATCGGCTATCGATAAACCCTGAACTGAGATCTTACTGGTTTCTTGGATTTTAAGGGCGGCTTCACGAGCATTTGGATAAGAGAATCCTCGACCAAGAACCACAATCTCATTTCCGCGATCACATTTCGCAACTGCATCAGATAGCACTGAACTATTGGCAAGAAGTTCACTTGCGGCGTCCACTACTGATTTGTAGTTGGTAAGTTTTGAACTCCATGCACTAACTAGCATCACCGAAGCAAGTAGTTGTGCGGCATAAGATTTTGTTGCGGCAACCGCTAATTCGACACCAGCCATCAGAGGCAAATGGTGGTCTGCAAGTTTGGCAAGTGGCGATTTCTCATCGTTTGTAATCGAAATCAACTTAGCACCAGCAGTTTTTGCAGCAGCCGCATACTCAACTAGATCAGTAGATTGCCCACTCTGGCTGATTGCGACAATTAAGGTATTTTCAAAATTCAATTTTGCACGATAAATAGTTACTGATGATGGCGAAGTTAGCCCAACCGGCAGACCCAACTGGGTCTCAATCAAATACTTAAGAAAGTGCGCTGCATTATCGGAAGTTCCACGGGCCAGGACCAGAACTGATTTAATCTCACTGTTTTTGAGGAGATTTGCTAGCGCTGTAAATTGGCTCTCGCTGTCAAGTAATTTTGTAAATACTGCAGGGATTTCAGCAATCTCTGACGCCATGACATTCCCGATTTGATTCACGACATATTTTCGCATGAAAGTTGAAACTTTCCTAGCGCGCAGCCTCAGTAGTTGATAGCGTGAGCACGTGGCTGACCAGGATCCAATATCTATTTTCCATAAGGGAATGCCAATCTCGGCCCAGGGCTCGAGCATCGCAGATTTTCTTTCTACCAAACCGAATCTCTTCACTTCCGGATTTCAGTTTCCGGTAATGATTCTTCGTGACAGCGCCCTCGAACATAACATCAAGCGGATGGCTTTATATTGCAAGTCACTCGGTTTTGAATTAGCACCACATGTTAAAACCCCGATGTCACCTCAGATTGCAAAGCGTCAGATTGCCGCTGGTGCTTGGGGCTTAACTATCGCTAACTTTAACCAGGCCCGAATTATCTTTGAGTATGGCTTCAAAAAGCTAATAATCGGAAATGAAGTTATGGAGCCAACTTCAATCGCTGAGATTGCAAAGATAAATGGCAGCGGAGCCGGTCATATCATTTTCTATATTGACTCACTTGCTGGGCTAAAAATTGCGCAGGATTCAATTGCGAATGTTGCAAATGCAAAGCTAAATGTTTTTATGGAAATTGGCGCCGTCGGTGGTCGAGCCGGAATTCGAGATCTTGATTTACTAAAAACTATTTTGGGCGAAATTGCCAAAGATGATCGGATTTATGTTCGCGGTGTCTCTGGTTTCGAAGGTGCAGTCCCAGGTGGCGATCGGGCGGGCGATGGAATCGAAAAGATAAGAACCTTCTTGCGCCATATTGTTGCGGCGGCCGAAATTACTGCGCCGTTTATTCGCGAAGATAAAATAATTATTTCCGCCGGCGGAAGTTCATTCTTTGATTACGTAGCCGAAGAGTTTGCAAAGTATCAGGGAGATGCGCACCGGATTTTGCGTAGCGGTGGATATGTAAGCCACGACCACGTGCATTACGAGGATCTGTATCCATTCATGGGGCTGCCCGATAGCGAACGCTTTTATCCAGCTCTCGAACTCTGGGCTCGGGTGTTAAGCATTCCAGAACCGGATCTGGCAATACTCAATTTCGGTAAGCGTGATGCCGGAAATGATTTAGATAATCCACTTCCGATTTTGAAGTTGGGGAGGAAGCCAGAGACATTTAAGGGCGAAATCGAAAAGCTAAATGATCAGCATGCCTTTATGCAGATTTCTCCGGGAACTGCAGCTGTCGGCGACATCATCGGCTGTGGCATTTCTCACCCATGCACGAACTTTGATAAATGGCAGTTACTGCCATTGGTAAATGACAATTACGATGTAATAGATTTGGTTCATACACATTTCTAGAAACTACAACTACCAGAACAGGAAAGGTCATTATGACTAACTCAACAATCAAGCACGTAACAGCAAAAGGCGCACCAGCACCTGGTGGTTCATATTCACATGGCGTTATTGCAAATGGTTTTCTCTATACCTGTGGTATGGGACCAGTTGATCCTGCAACCGGAAAGATTGTTGAAGGCGGAGTAGGTCCACAAACTCGCCAGACTTTAATTAATTTAAAGGCAATTCTTGATGAAGTTGGCGCGGACTTTAGTCAAGTAGTTAAAACAACGGCGCACTTACAGAATTGCGTTGCAGACTTTGCAGAATACGACAAGGTCTACCGCGAATTTCTCACTGCGCCATTCCCAGTTCGCACAACAGTTGGTTCTGATTTGATCAACATCTTGGTTGAAATTGATTTTGTGGTTGCCCTGTAAATGAACTATCAATTTGCAGCAGAATTAGCTGGTCGCACCATCGTCATAACTGGCGGTGGGCGCAGTATTGGCCGCGAGATGGCGAATGCTGCTGTCGCTGCCAAAATGAAGGTAGCAATAATGGAGGTCAATCAAGTTAATCTTGAAAAAGCCGTAGCTGAACTAAAGAGCGCCGGCGGAGATGTAACTGGTTACGTAGTTGACTTACAGGTCGAATCACAGATTAATGAAGCGATAGCGAAGATTGAAAAAGATCTTGGCAAAATCGAAGTCTTTGTAAATAACGCTGCGTTTCATGATTCCGCGGAACTGCTGGAAAGCTCGCTAGAAATGTGGAATAAGACATTTGCCATAAATACCGCAGCGCCTTTTCTCTGCATTAAAGCGATATTGCCAGGAATGATTGCTCAAAAAGGCGGTTCGATTATTAACATCGGAACCGTTAACTCGAAGATGATGATCGGTAGTGATTCTTACACCGCATCTAAGGCCGCGCTACATGCAATCACTCGCACCGTTGCAGTGCGCTATGGAAAACACAATATTCGTTGCAACACAATCGTTCCCGGAACAATTGCAACTGAAGTTTGGCAAGAGCGCATAGATCGAAACCCAGCAGTCTTTGAGAATCTAAAATCTTGGTATCCATTGGGCCGAGTCGGTAAGCCTTCCGATATCACCGCTGCAGTTCTCTATCTTGCATCTGATCAAGCACCATGGATGACCGGAACCGAATTCGTTGTAGATGGTGGATTACTTGCCGGCTTTGCACCGATGTATCCAGTCGTCGAAGGCACTGATTAAGGATGCCCGACAACACCTTTACAGTTCGCGGGGCCACAATTATTGACGGCTCTGGATCTCCAGGTGTTAAGAACGATGTTGTAGTCGTTGACGGAAAGATTGCTGAAGTTGGAAAAGTAATTAAAGGTAATGAACGCGGCAAGATTGTTGATGCATCTGATTTAACGCTTAGTCCTGGGTTTATCGATATGCATGCACACTCGGATCTTGCCGTTATTTCAGATCACGAACATCTATCAAAAGTAACTCAAGGTGTCACCCTAGAAGTAGTAGGCCAAGATGGCTTGAGTTATGTGCCATCTGATGACACAACCCTTGCAGTATTGCGTGATCAATTATTTGGTTGGAATGCAGATCCGGCCGGAATCGATTGGAAGTTTAGATCGGTAAAAGATTATTTAAGTATTGTTGATCGCGGCGCTGCGGTGAATGTTGCTTATCTAATTCCACATGGCAATGTGCGAATGCTGGCCTGTGGAAATGAACCCGGCGATGCTTCGCCAGAGCAACTTAAACATCAACTTGCACTTGTCGAAGATGGCATGAAACAGGGCGCAGTCGGAATGTCTGGCGGCCTTACCTATGTTCCTGCAATGTATGCGAGCAATGAAGAGATTTCTAAACTTGCTGCAGTAGTTGCAAAATATGGTGGTTTCTATTCGCCACATCACCGGAACTATGGTGCAAATTTTCTAGAAGCGGTCGATGAATGTATTGAAATTAGCCGTTCTTCAAAGTGCGCACTAAACCTGACGCACTGTCACATGAGCGCCCCAATATTTTATGACAAGACGGAATTACTCTTTGAGGCGCTAGCCAAGGCCGAGCTAGAAGGAATTGATGTAACTCTCGATACTTATCCATATTTAGCGGGCTCTACCTATCTCCACGCACTTCTTCCATCTTGGTGCCAAGCAGGCGGTAAAGAGGCGATGCGTTTGCGCATTATTGACCCACAGAATCGTTTGAAGATCATTAATAATTTAAACGTCAGTGGCTCTGATGGCAACCAAGGTGGCATTGTTAATTGGTCTTGTATTGTTATCGCCGGAGTAACACAGAAACATAATGAGAAGTATGTTGGCGTTTACCTAATTGAAGCCGCAAAGGCCGAAGGAAAAGAGCCAGTCGAGTTTTACTTAGATCTAATCGTTGATGAAGATTTCAAAATATCCTGCATTCTTCACTCTGGATACGAACCAAATGTGCGGGCAATCATGCAACACCCAAAACATATGGTCGGCACCGATGGCATACTTTCCGGAAATCGTCCACACCCTCGTGGTTACGGAACCTTTGCGAGGTATCTTGGTGTTTATGCCCGCGAAGAGAAAATTCTTACAATGGAGGGCGCCATTAATAGAATGACTGGCCGCCCAGCAAAACGATTGTCACTTAAGGATCGTGGCTTAATTCGCCCTGGCTATATTGCAGATTTAACGCTCTTTGATGCAGCTACGGTAAAAGATCGTGCAACTTATGAAGAACCAAGAGTTCCTGCTGCCGGATTTGAACATGTTTGGATCAGTGGCATAAAGACTTTGAACAGCGGTAAACGCACCGGCGAATTGCCTGGCCGCGCTATCAGAAGCAATAGCTAGTTAGCTAGGGAATTAGCGACCCAGGTTAAATCTCTTGGGCGCCAAGTATCAATCAGGTAGAAATCAATCTCTTTGGTGCCGAGTTTGCTTAATACTGCAACCTTTTCACGTAATGTTTTTTCATCAGTGTTGTCCGGAAAAGTTGGTCGCAATATTGGTTTCAAGCGCATTCTAAGGCGTTCAACATAATGTTTGTATACAGCTGCAACTTCAGCCGGGCTTTTTCGATAAACCAATGGCTCGAATGCGCTAACACAATTAGCGATTAAATCTGGATCGATCCCAACCAACCAGCTCAAATCTAGGGGAGTCGTTGAATCCATATCTAACAGTGTTGATTGGTCAACATAAGAAATTTCAACGCCAGATTTAGAAGCTATTCTAAATATTTCGGCGTAGATTCCAGATAACGTTGCTTCCCGCACTTTCAAATAATCCAAGATTTCAGAACCCAAGATCTCTGCCAGTGCGGTTTTTGTAATCGGCGAATCAAGCCAAGGATCCTTCTCGGTCAAAAATGGCTGTAGCGCCTTTTTAACTTTCTCCTTCAGCTGTGCGCCATTTCCACCAGAACTATCGAAGGTTGAAATACAAGAGCTGCAAAAACATAGAGAAATTAAGAATTCGGTTATGGCACTTAGCTCCATGAAAAAGCGTTCATGATGTTCACCATGCCGTGCGCCATGCCAGTGCATGGATTCCATAGCAATTGATTTTATTCCACGAGAACTTAAATCTGCGACGAGCCCATATGCATATTTCGCTACTCGGGGATTTGATGGACAGAGTTCAGATAAGAAGTTATTTCCAAGTGCGTTCTGCACAGAAGCCTCGGGTTCGACGAATCCGATTCCAGAGTTATGCATAAACACTGCCCAAGCGTTAACTTCGATTCCAAGTTGATTAGCCGCAGCTAATACGCCGTCCAACATTTTGTTATCCGGTAAATGATCACTGTTTCTGGGGCGAATCGCATCGCTCGAATATTTGCTGCTATCCGGAAGGTAGTAATGAAATCCATCAGATAAGTATTCGAGTTGGGGACCTTGGCGCAGAAGAAAATCACGCGAAGCGTGATAATTAAGCGCAAGATTTATGCCGGTGAAGCCCGCACGCTTTAGATCAGAGAGCACCTCAAAAGCATCTTGCCGAAAGAAGGTATATGGAAGCGTAAACGCGTTAGCGCGCATCCTTGAATTACTTCACACTTCCTGCAGTTAGCCCACCAACCAAATACTTCTCAATACTGATGAAGAGAATTACTACCGGGATAATTGCAATTGCAGTCGTTGTGAAGAGATACTGCCAGGCAACGTCATATTGCCCAATGAAGGTCGTGATACCAGTCGAGATTGGTTGACGCGAGGACGAACTAATTATCGTGAGCGCGACCGTGAACTCATTCCAGGTAGCAACAAATGTGAAAATCACTGCAGTTACCAGACCGGGAAGTGTTACCGGAAGAACTATTCGACGAAGTGCCTTGAAGCGTGTGCAGCCATCGACCAATGCTGCTTCTTCAATTTCAACAGGAACACTGGCAAAGAAACCAGAGAGCAACCAGACTGCAAATGCCAAGTTGAACCCGGCATTAACAATAATTAACGCGAGCCAAGTATCGAGTAAGCCAAAGAATTTCACTTCGCGGAAGATTCCGATAATCAGTGCAGTTGGCGAGAACATTTGAGTTGCAAGGACCAATAACAAAAATGGACCGCGGCCCTTAAATCTATTTCGAGCTACGTAATATGCAGCCGGAACCGAAACGATTAAAACTAAAATTGTTGCACAGACCGAAACAATAATGCTCGCCTTGAGGAAATCTCCGATTGGTGCCTTTGACCAAACGTTGAGGTAATTATCAAATTGCCAAGATTGCGGCAGACGCTTAGATGGGGATGCATAAAGTTCTCCGCGTGGCTTTAACGAAGTAAACAACATATTTATATACGGGTAAATAAAGAAAAGCCCAATCATGTAAGCACTAATTGCTGTAGCAGCCTTCTTTGGGGTCCAGATAAATTTCACTTTTTCTTTCTTCACTTTAGTCCTCATGCTTGATCTCGAGTCGCTTTAGTAACGCGCAGATAAATCAGAACAATCAACATAATAAAGGCGAAGTTGACTACACCAAGAGCGGTAGAAGGCCCCATGTTGTATTCGACGAAGGCCATCTTGTAAGCAAAAGTAATCATTGTGTCCGTGTCATATCCCGGCCCACCGCGAGTAAGTGCCCAAATAATAGGGAACGAGTTAAAGACGTTGATTAAGTTGATTATCGTTGCAATCAATAGCGAATTACGTAGCAATGGGAACTTAATTCCACGATAAACCTGCCAGCTACCGGCACCATCAACCTGGGCTGCTTCAACAATGTCATGTGGAATTGACTGCAAGCCGGCAAGGATTACGAATGTGGTGAATGGAATCGATACGAATACCGCAATCCATACAAGCACAAAGAATGAATATCTAGGATCGCGCAGCCAATCAACTGGCTGGCCATTCTGAAGTCCCAGTTGCTGCAGGGTCAAGTTGAATTCACCAGAAGTTAGATCAAGCATCCACTTCCAGATAATTGAAGTCATAACAACAGATGCTGCCCATGGAACAATCATCGCCCAGCGCACAAATTTACGGCCTGGAAAATTTTGATTAATTAATTGTGCAAGTGGAAGCGAGATCAAAATTGTTAAGGAGACTACCGATAGAACCCAGATCACAGTTCTGATTGCGATAGCTTTTAAATCAGGATTTTCAAATAAAAGTCGGTAGTTCCCGAGGCCGTTAAAGCCTTCTAAGGTTCCTGCGGAGGTAATTTTGGTTAACGAAATTCTAATTAATTCAATTGCTGGCCAGACTACGACTAAAACGATTAGTAGCAACGCCGGCCCGATCCAAGGCAGTGCGTTAATGATTGAGTTTGCTGGGCGTCGATTCTTTATCTTTGGCGCATCCAAACTTATCGAGGTCAACTCAATTACTCCTTAAATATCTTTCATCACTCTACTAACTTCAACTTAGTTTAAACCTAAGAAATAGGGTCTTGGTGGCTTTTAACCTACCAAGACCCTACCTCATTTACTTCTTTTTACTTTTTCCTTCGGGTTACCAATTGCTAAATACTAATTACTTAGTACCTGCAGCAACAGCAACCTTTTGGATCTTATTTAGTACGGACTTTGGAGCCTTGTTAACTCCGTTACCGATCTGAGTTTGGATTGATCCAGACACCTTTGGCCAAGCTGCTAGATCTCCTGGGTAGAAGATTGCGTTTGGTAGTTGCTCGATGAATGGAAGCAATGAAGAGTCCACAGCCGATGAAGCTGACTTAGTTGCTGGAATAAATCCACCAGCAGCCCTTAGGAATCCTGCGTAGTTAGTTGGTTGGAACAAGAAGTTCAACCAAGCCTTTACAGCTGCTTCGTTTCCTGGCTTCTTGAATGCCATGAAGTAGTCCTGAACGCCAAGAGTGATTGACTTACCCTTTGCTGAGTGAGGGAATGGAGCAACACCGTAATCGACCTTGCTCTTGTAGTCCTTAAGTGTTGATGGGAAGAACACTGAAGCATTGATCATTCCAACTTTGCCTTGGCTAAATAGCTTGAAAGCATCAGTACGGTTTGTTGAAGCTGGGTTTGGCTGAGTTAATCCAGCCTTAACCAATGAAGTTAGGTAGTTCATTGTCTCAACGTTTGCCTTTGAGTTGATGACCCACTTCTTTTTCTTGTTGTTGAAGTAGCGACCATTGTTTCCGCCAGTCCAGATTGCAAATTCAGCTTGAGCTTCTTCAGATCCTAGAGGAAGTGCGATTGGGTAAACGTTTGGATACTTCGCCTTGATCTTCTTTGCAGCAGCTGTCACTTCATCCCATGTTGTTGGAACCTTGTTAACACCTGATGTGTAAAGAATCTTCTTGTTGTAGAAGAACATACGTGCAGAAGCTAGATCTGGAACCGCATATGCAACTCCGTTGTACTTTGAGTTGTCGATGAATGCTGGCACGAAATCAGAAAGTGTTTTTGCATCAAATAGGTCATCTGCTTTGTATAGAAGACCTGCTGCTGCGTAATCTGAGAATGTGTTTAGGTTCAAGATATCTGGTGTTGAGTCTGTTGCAACCAAAGTACGACCCTTAACCAAGATGTCATCCCATGAAAGGTTTGTGTGTTCAACCTTGATTCCTGGGTTTGCAGCTTCGAAGCGCTTATTTAGGTCTGCATAGTATGCAGGCATCGCATCTGTGTAGTTAGGTGTTAGAACCTTGATTGTTGTTTCTGCCTGTGCTGGCATTACAGACAACACGGTTGCTGAAAGTGATACTGCTGCGATCGCGCTAAGGCGACGTAGGCCGATCTTCTTCATTTATATATCTCCTTACTTAGGGCGAACCCCAAGTTCTAGTAGTTAATATGAATCGGCAGGTAAAACCCACCAGCTTCAGTGGTCTAACTCCATCACCCCCCGTGATGGAAATCAAGGCAGCCGTATAACGAATTCGTAACACTTGCAACTAATCCACCACCTTTCAGCCATAATTGCGTATATGGGTAACCAGGTGAGTAAATCCGGCCAGGGTGAAGGAGATAGCTACCATAACAATGAAAGGATCCGCCAGATAGCGCGAGATTTTTTTGAGCAAATCTGGAACCAAGGCGATGAAAGTGCAATCGATAGATTTATATCTGTAAATACAGTTGGAAACGATCCGCAATTCGGAACCGGTCGCGAAAGTTTTAGAGCCAAGTGGCGCGAATGGCAGAGCGCATTTCCTGACATTAATTTTCGCATCGATGATGTAATTGTTGAAGGCAATCAAGTTGTAACTAAATGGCATTTAACCGGGACCCAAACTGGCGAATTAGAAGGTCTGCCACCTTCTAATAAAAAGGTATCGGTTGATGGCGTAAGTATCGATCAAATCGAAAACGGCCAAGTTGTTTCAGGATTC
>Ga0136655_1001244_pt1 | contig 11461 bp, 8 predicted proteins | sample CPBDNA_2_FD_94863 | JGI IMG/M metagenome (GOLD analysis project Ga0136655, IMG submission 94863) | Freshwater to marine salinity gradient microbial communities from Chesapeake Bay, USA - CPBay_Spr_15_0.8_DNA (version 2) | ecosystem: Environmental > Aquatic > Marine > Coastal | place: USA...
CTGACACTGACCGGCTTGGTGATGATCTGGCCCAAGCTCAACGGCGAAGCCTTTGGCTGGTCCAGAGTTCATTGGGCGTTATTGGCATATCTCGCCTGGCAGAGTTGTCTGGTGTTCTTGAGTATCGTGCCGGAGAACTCCTTATTGATGTACGGCGTGTGGGTGTCGCTGGTGGTGGTGACCTACGCGACGGTGGCGCTAGACGGGGCCGGCTGGCGGCGAGTGTTTGGTTTTTTTCTGGTAGCAGGGCTGCTTACGGCAATCTGGGGGATTGTCGAATCCGTGGTCACAGGTATCCGGGCTAATGGCCCCATTGTTGACCCGAACGCCTGGGCGGCGTTGAACAATTTGTTCTTCTTTATGATGCTCGCGGTTTTTCTGACAGTCCCGCGCCTGCGCTGGCTAAGCTTGGTAGTGATGCTGGTGTTTGCCGTAGCCGTATTTGCCAGCGCGTCGCGAATGGGTTTTGGTGTGTTTGTCAGCGGTCTTCTGTTGGTTGCTATATTGGCCTCGCGCTTTCGTGATCTAAGGCTGCCAATGGTTGTCGTGAGTGCTGCTTTAGTACTTTGTTTTACCGGATTGTCAGCAACTGAGGCGATACCGGTTAAGGCGGAAACCCATATCAATATCGAGCGTGGTGACTACACCGTCAGGTTCTCCATGTGGCGCGCGGCCCTGGATATCAGCGCAGAGCACCCCATTGTCGGCGTCGGTCCGGGCACCTTTAATCTGCATTATCCAAAATATATGGAGGTAATAGATGGTGGAACAACCGGCTCCTTTGTCCATAACGACTATCTGCAGTTTCTGGCGGAAGGTGGGCCGCTGTTACTGGGTTTCCTACTGCTGTTCACTGGCTATCTAATCTATCACTTGGTGGATTCGGGTTGGCGGGTGTTGCGGGGTGACAGGTCTCATCTTGAGCCGCTGATATTGGTGGTGGGCATGGGGGCGGTGCTGGGTCAGTGCCTGATGAACTTTCCGCTCTATCTCATTCAGGTGCAGATGTTGATGGGTCTGGCGTTGGCTCGGCTGATCACGCTTAAGGCGCGAGTATATCGAACCCAATTACGTTTTGAATCTGCCTGGCTAAGTAAGGCCAGCGCATTGATTATTGCGCTGTTGGTGACCACCGTATCGGTGCTGGACGGTTTGGGTTTCGATATCGTCTATCAGCGCTCAATCCCCTTGGTGCGGGATATTCACAGCAGCCCGTCGGCCTATTATCAAACCATGGCATTTTTACGGGTGGCAAGAAGCCTTAATGCTCGCACGCGTATTGCCATGGCGAGGCTCTATCGGCTGAATTTCGATCATGAGACAGACCCGGATGTTCGGTATTCACTGGCTGTTGCTGCGGCGCTGGAATACCAGGCGGCACTGCGTATCAACCCCTATCATTCCGGCGTCAGGCGCCAGTTCGCTGAATTTTTAGAGCAAAACCCAGAGCTTCTGGCGTTACCGGAAATCGAACTGACGCCTTTGCAACACTTTGAAATGGCAGTGGCCCTGCGGCCCATCGCCGTGGACGTGCAGTTGGCCTTTGTCGATTTTCTCGAACGTAATGGCCAGCCAGAAGCGGCCTATGAGGTGCTCACCGGCGATGCGCTGAAATGGGTCAATAAGCGGCAAGATGGCTTTTGGCAAAACCGCGAACGGGTCTGCGCTCTGTTGATCCAGCGGGCCCAGGCGCGCCATGACCTGCCGGCGCTGGAAAAATTGGTGGCGACTGTGGACCCGCTGATTATTAATAAAGTGATGTGGGATTTACGTGCTGAAAAAACCGCGGTGACCAGTGCTTCGCCGAGTTTCTAGGCTCAGCGAAACCGCATGGATAAATCCACGGCCTGGCAGTGTTTGGTCAGGGCGCCAATGGAGACGAAATGGACGCCGGTCTCGGCAATGGCCACCAAGTCCGTCTCCGACTCGATGCCGCCGGAGGCCTCGAGTTTGATGGTGGCGGGCACCTGGCTGACGGCGTCGCGCATATCCGTCAGGGTAAAATTATCCAGCATGATCCAGTCGGGTTGGGCGATCAGCGCTTCCTGGAATTCCGGCATATTTTCGACTTCGACTTCGACCTTGCATCCCGGGTGTAGCTGGCGTGCCCGTTGAATGGCGCGAGTGATGGAACCGCAAGCTTGAATATGATTTTCCTTGATGAGGAATGCGTCAAATAAACCGATCCGATGATTCAATCCACCACCGCAGGCTACCGCATACTTTTGAGCCAGCCTTAGACCTGGCAGGGTTTTACGGGTATCCAACAGCCGGGTTTGAGTGTGCTTGATCAGATCGCTGTAGTGCCGGGTTCGGGTTGCGGTGCCCGAGAGGGTCTGCAGGAAGTTCAGGGCCGTGCGCTCGCCAGTTAATATTTGGCGCGCGTGACCTGTCACGGTAAACAGTAATTGATTCGGGGCAACCAGGTCGCCATCGTCCACTTGCCAGTCCAGGGTCAGGCTCGGGTCTAGCTGACGAAATACTTCCGTGACCCAGGGTCGACCGCAGATTACAGCCTTCTCGCGGGTGATCACGGCGGCGTTGGCGGTGGTCTCAATATCAATTAATTCTGCGGTAATATCGCCGGTGCCGCAGTCTTCAGCGAGTGCGCGGGCGACGGTGTCAACCAGGTCGGCGAATAAATCTTTGGTGGTATCCAGGTTTGGCATAATGATTATTCCAGGTATTGAGTCAGGGTCAGGGAATCGCCCCGCTGAATAAATTCGATTTGTTTCAGGGCACTCATGCCCAGCAAAATTTGTGAGGCTTGCATGGCCGGATTGATGCTGGCGCGCACATCAACCAGCGTAATAGCGCCAATGCTCAGTTCATCCAATCGGGTTTCATAGACAGTGATGGGGCCATTGGCGGTCATGGCCCGCATAGGTCTGCCGCGGCTGATGTTCAATGATCCTGCTAGTAGCTCAGGGATAACCACGTCAGTGGCACCGGTATCCAGTAAAAACTCTGCTGGCTGGCGATTGATCGTGCCCGTTACCAGATAATGGCCAGCACGATTACGCGCCAGTTCCACCTGATGCTGGGCTTGGCTGCTGTGGCTGACGGGTAGCTGATTCGGGTTGCGCTGCCGGTCTTCGACGTCGGCAAAAAACATGGTCAGCAAGCCCATACCGACGGCGCAGGCCAGGATCATCATGCCACGTCCTAATGTTTGTGTTTCCATCAATTGCCTGCGAATCAGTCAGTGTTAGCAGTGCAGGCGAGATTAACACATTACCGGGGTTCAGCGCCCGTGAGATGCCCGACTGTGTTAGAATATTTGCCATTATAAGGTAGGGCAAACAGAGCCTATGGAAATCGATCATGGCTGGCTAGATGCTGCCGAACCGCAGCCAAGTCCAAATTGCGATACGCGTCCGAGCGCTGAGATCAGCTTGATTGTCGTGCACGGTATCAGTCTGCCCGCCGGTCACTTCGGCAGCGCCTATGTGCCGGATTTATTTCTCAATCGGTTGGATGTTTGCGCCCATCCCGATTTCGCAGATTTGGTGGGGGTTTGTGTTTCCAGTCATCTGTTGATTCGTCGAGACGGCCAGTTAATCCAATTTGTGCCCTTTCACGAGCGGGCCTGGCACGCGGGTGAGTCGAGTTTTCGAGGCAGACCGGGGTGCAATGATTTTTCGGTGGGTATCGAACTGGAAGGCACTGATCACTCGGGTTACGACCTGAAGCAATATCAGCAACTGGCCGCTGTGTGTCGATTGCTGCTGGCAACCTGGCAGATTCCCGCGGATCATATTGTTGGCCACAGCGATATTGCGCCGGGCCGTAAAACCGATCCAGGACCCCAGTTCGACTGGGCTGAATTTCGTACCATGCTAGCGGCGGATCCCAGCGCTTTTGATTCTGTTCGTTAGCGGTTGAATGGGGCCTTGTATGAGCAGGTTTATGAGCACTTTTAGATAACACTTCATATTCGCATTACTATTAACTTTTTATCAGCGTTACAGTGAGTCTCTACAGTAGAGGTCAAGTATGAATTTCCTGGTGGTTTTAACCGTAGTGCTGGCCTATAAGAGCTGGCCGGGCAGACGCCTGCTGCGTGATAAAATTCCTTTTGCGGCTTATCAAAATTGGTTTTTGTCGCGCTCTCTTGCGCCCAATGCCCAGTACCTATTGTGTGTGGGGCTGCCCGTTGTTTTGGTGTTCGGCCTTGGCGTCATGCTGGCATCGGGGATATGGCACATCCTTTGGTTGTTGTTAGCACTGGTGGTACTCGGCTATTCCATTGGCAGCAACAACCTCATCCAGCGAGTCGCAAATCAAACTAAGTGGTTGCATGGACTGTCACGGGCTGAGCCAATGACGCAAGTGATTGTGGCGCAAAATCGTTATATAGCCAGGACCACTTATGGGGTATTTCAGAGTATTTATCCCGTGCTTTTCTGGTTTCTATTGATGGGTCCCGCTGGTGCATTAGCCTACGGTTTGAGCCGTACCTATCTGAAAAATCTAGAGCGTGATGACCCGCAACGTCAACTTGTTGAAACGGTGATGTATTGGATGGAGTGGTTGCCGGCACGCCTGACTGGTTTTATTTTTGCGTTGCTGGGTAACTTCGGTCGCTGCTTTGAAGCCTGGATCGCTGGGTTGTTCGACACGGGTCAGTCTCAATCTCACTTGTTGAGGTCGCTGCTTGGATTGGCTATTGCTGAAGCAGATTACCAATCGGTACAAACACTGCCAGAATTTGTGGCGCTTGCCGAGCATGATATGCAAAGCTCTCGCGACTTATTAGAGCGCACGCTGTTCGGCTGGCTGGGTCTGGCCGCTATTTTGGCGATCATCGGTTGGTAACTCACGGCTCAAAATATTGCACGGCAGGGCTTGGCCTGCTTTTATCCGTCGCGTTGATATTGTGGATGCCCGCTACGGCGGCTGCGACGCAGATCAACGTCAAGGATGATACGGGCCTCTGGGTCCATTTACCGCGCCCGGCTCAACGAATTGTCAGCCTGTCGCCGCATCTGACCGAGATGCTGTTTGAGTTGGGCGCTGGCGATCTAATTGTGGGCACCGTCAGCCACTCTGATTTTCCTGCCAGGGCCCAGCGGATTCCCAGAATTGGCGATGCCTTTTCTGTGAACGTGGAAGCCGTAGTGGAGCTGGCGCCAGATATTATTATCGCTTGGCAAACCGGGGGTGCTAATCGGGCATTGCAAAAACTCAGGAGCCTGGGCTATCCGATCTATATTAATGAAGCCCCAAGCCTTGAGTCGATTGCTGCCTCGGCGCGCAAAATAGCCCGTCTTGTTGGTCAGGAACGCCGCGGTGGCGAACTTGCGGATGAGTTTTTGACACGATTGGCGGGGTTGCGCCAAAGGCCAGATAGAGCCCGCGTGTTCTTTCAAATTTCAGACGAGAACCTGTATACGGTCAATCGTACTCATCTGATCGGTCAGGCGTTGTCTTTGTGCGGGGGCGCGAATATATTTGCTGAAGTCTCGACCCAGGTTCCACTGGTGAGCCAAGAGTCGGTGCTCAGCGCTAATCCTGCCGTCATATTCTATACCCGCTTGCCAGGCGATAGAGACGGTGTCTGGGTCGGTCGTTGGTCTTCGATGTTGGTTGACGCACGCCTGATTGCCATCGATCCAAACGTCATTTCTCGCCCCAGTTTACGCATGTTAGACGGCGTCGAGTTGATCTGTAACGGTATCGTTGGGAATTAGTGGTTCAGTTGGCGTTGGACTAACTGTAAGATGTTTTGATAATCAGCTGATCTTGATTGGCATCAGTGTCAGCGTCAGGAGAAAATCATGGCCACGGACACAATATTGAACGACGAAGATCCGTTAGAAACTCAGGAATGGGTTGAAGCGATTCTCTCGGTACTCGAGACTCAAGGCGCTGATCGTGCCCAGTATTTGTTGCAGCGCCTGTCGAGCAAGATTACAGAAACTGGCGGCCAGTTGCCCTACGCCATCAATACCCCCTATCGCAACACCATTCCTGTTGCTAATGAAGCGCGCATGCCTGGCGACTTGTTTATGGAGCGGGGTATACGCTCACTCATTCGTTGGAACGCTATGGCGATGGTGATGCGAGCCAACTTGGGTGATAGCACTTTAGGTGGTCACATCTCCAGTTTTCAATCGAGCGCGACCCTGTACGATGTGGGTTTTAACTATTTTTTCCGTGCCAGAAACGCAGACCACAAGGGTGACCTGTTGTATATCCAGGGTCACAGTGCACCAGGCATTTATGCCAGGTCATACCTTGAGGGTCGCTTGAATGAGGAGCAGCTGGATAAATTTCGCCAGGAAGTTGATGGCGATGGCTTGTCGTCGTACCCGCATCCTTGGTTGATGCCGGAGTACTGGCAATTTCCCACAGTTTCCATGGGCTTGGGTCCTCTACAGGCGATCTATCAGGCCCATGTTATGAAATACCTGAGCCAACGAGGCTTGTCTGATGCGGGTGACCGCAAGGTCTGGTGTTTTGTTGGTGATGGTGAGATGGACGAGCCAGAATCACAAGGCGCCATTGCGCTGGCGGGCCGGGAAAATCTCGACAATTTGATTTTTGTGATCAATTGCAATCTCCAGCGCCTTGATGGCCCAGTGCGCGGCAATGGCAAAATCATTCAAGAGCTCGAAGGGGTTTTTCGCGGCGCCGGCTGGAATGTTATTAAGGTGGTGTGGGGACGTCTCTGGGACCCGCTGTTGAAAAAAGATAAGTCGGGCCTGCTGCAGCAGCGAATGGACGAGGCTGTGGATGGCGAGTACCAAAATTATAAGAGCCACGACGGTGCTTATACCCGCGAGCATTTTTTCGGTAAATACCCCGAGTTGCTGAAAATGGTCGAAGATATGACCGATGAAGATATCTATCGCCTGAATCGTGGTGGCCATGATCCCTATAAGGTGTTCGCGGCTTACGCGGCTGCTACCAAACACAAGGGTCAACCTACGGTGATTCTTGCCAAGACAGTCAAGGGTTACGGCTTAGGCCTCGCCGGTGAAGCGCAAAATATTTCGCATTCAGTCAAAAAATTGGATATTGAAGCGCTGAAGAAATTTAGAGATCGCTTTGATATTCCCCTGCCCGACGCTGAGTTGGAGAAGGTTCCCTACTATCGACCACCTGCTGACAGCGCTGAGATGCGCTATCTTCGCGGTCGTCGAGAGGCCCTTGGCGGCTCATTGCCAAGCCGCAACCCAGAATTCGAAGCATTGGAAGTGCCAAGCTTGAGTTCGCTCGAGGCGGTGACGAAGGGTACCGGCAAGCGTGAAATTTCAACTACGATGGCCTTTGTTCGGATTCTCTCGAGTTTGATCAAGGACAAGCACATCGGCCAGCGGATTGTGCCAATCGTGCCTGATGAAGCCCGAACATTTGGCATGGAAGGGATGTTTCGCCAACTGGGAATCTATTCGTCGGTGGGCCAATTGTATGAGCCCACTGACACCGGTCAGGTGATGTATTACCGTGAGACGAAAGATGGTCAGGTGATGGAGGAGGGGATCAATGAAGGCGGCGCCTTCGCTGCCTGGTTGGCAGCGGCAACGTCCTATACTAATAATGACTGTCCGCTGGTGCCGTTCTATGTCTTTTATTCCATGTTCGGCTTTCAGCGAGTAGGAGACTTGTGTTGGGCAGCAGGAGATCTGCAGGCTCGAGGTTTTCTGATCGGTGCAACCTCCGGACGAACAACTCTGAACGGCGAAGGTTTGCAGCATCAGGATGGGCACAGTCATATTTTGGCGGGCACGGTACCTAATTGTGTCACGTACGACCCGACCTATGCTTATGAGCTGGCCGTGATTATTCAGCATGGTTTGGAAGAGATGTATGTTAAAAAATTGGCCAAGTACTATTACATTACTGTGATGAATGAGAACTATGCCCAGCCTACCATGCCCGCAGGATGTGAGGAGGGCATTATCAAGGGTCTGTATCGACTGCAGGGTAATATTAAAAAGACCAGCAAGAAGGCGGTACAGCTACTCGGATCAGGTACGATCCTCAGGGAGGTCATTGCCGCCGCCGAGCTACTCAAGCAGGAATTCGATATTGATTCAGATGTTTGGAGTGCAACCAGCTTCAATGAGCTGCGACGCGAAGGCCTGGCAACGGCGCGTTGGAATATGCTGCATCCAGAAGAGCAGCCACGCATCAGTTATGTGGAGCAGTGTTTGGGTGGGGCCAAAGGGCCAGTTATCGCATCGACGGATTATGTGAAGAGTTACGCCGATCAGATCCGTGAGTTCGTTCCTGCCCACTATTCGGTGCTGGGTACCGACGGTTTTGGGCGGAGCGATTCCCGAGAGCGGCTTCGGCACTTCTTTGAGGTCGACCGGTATTTTGTTGTAATTGCCGCCTTGAGCGCGCTGGTCAATGAAAATTTGCTGCCATCCTCGGTCGTGAGTGATGCCATCAAAAAATTCAATATCAACCCAGAAAAACCTAACCCGGCTGTTTCATAGGAACTCCAAGACATGACGATTCAAGTGACAGTTCCTGATGTAGGGGAGGCCGGTGAGGTCGAAGTCATTGAGGTGCTGGTGGCAGTGGGTGATATCGTCCGTAAAGATGATTCGCTGGTGGTGCTTGAGTCAGACAAAGCCAGTATGGAGATTCCATCACCCTATGCGGGCAAAGTGGTCACCATCGCCGTGAAGGAAGGTGACTCAGTCGAAGAAGGGTCGCTTATCGTTGAGCTGGATGTTGAAACGGCTACCGATGTCGACGCGAGTGCAGCGACAAGTGCTGCGACGAATGTGAAGGCTGCAGCCGAAACGCCCAGTAAAAGTTTATCGGTCGAGCCGCCAGCGCCCGTGACATCACCGGCAGCAGCAAAGGCCAAGAGTGCTGAAACAACTGCTGACATTCCAGCTGAAGTACCATCTGAAGTACCAACTAAAGTACCGGCAACAACCCCAGACAGCGGCGAGTCGCTGGAGCAGTTAGTGGTCGTGCCTGATGTAGGTGATGCCGGCGAGGTCACGGTGACTGAGTTGCTGGTCAAGTTAGGGGATGTGGTTGCCGCGGATGATTCTATTCTCGTGCTTGAATCTGATAAGGCCAGTATGGAAATTCCGTCGCCCTTTGCCGGTGAAGTGGTTGAGATACTGGTTGTAGACGGCTCTGTGGTGAGTGAGGGTGACCCCCTGATCAAACTTCGGACCACGCAGCATGTGCTTGCCGCCACAGTTCAGTCAGGTGACGAGCAGGCGGCAGTGCCCGTCGGTGCTGCCACTGACGCTGGCAAAGTTGCTGGAAAAGATGTTGAAAAGGTTGTTGAAAAGATTGTTGAAAAGGCGGCTGAACCGGCTGGCGAGAAGCTTGTCAGGCACGCCGCTATTGTTCCAGCCGCTGAGGCGGTGAGTGACGAGAAAATACACGCCGGGCCCGCTGTTCGAAAACAGGCCCGAGAATATGGCGTGAACCTGGCCCAATTGACCGGTACCGGACAGAAGGGTCGAATACTCAAGGAAGACGTTCAGGCGTACGTCAAGGAGCAGCTTCAGTCTCGAGCAGGCGTTCAAGCTAAATCTGAAATCGTGACTACCGGTAGTGGCATACCTCCGATACCCCTGATTGATTTTAGTAAGTTCGGTGAGATCGAACTGCGATCCTTATCTAGAGTCCGACGGAGTAGCGCCCGTAACCTGCATCGCAGTTGGTTGAATGTAGCCCATGTCACCCAGTTTGATGCAGCGGATATCACTGACCTTGAGGTCTTCCGTAAAGCGCAAAACCTGGAGCTAGCCGGAGCCGGTGACAAGCTGACGCCATTGGCGTTTCTGATCAAGGCATGTGTCCACGCACTGATCAAGTACCCGCAGTTTAATTCTTCGATCGATCCGGACTATCAACACCTGACCCTGAAGAAATATTACAACATTGGTATTGCTGTGGAGACCCCCGATGGCTTGGTGGTGCCGGTTGTAGTAGACGCGGACAAGAAGGGGGTGGTTGAGTTGGCGCGAGAGTCGGCGCGCCTGGCCGGCCAGGCGCGAGACAAGAAGCTGCCCTTGGATGCCATGCAAGGCGCAACATTTACCATCTCCAGTCTCGGTGGTATCGGCGGAACCGCATTTACGCCTATCGTCAATGCACCTGAGGTGGCGATTTTGGGCGTTTCTCGTTCATCAATGGAGCCGGTTTGGGACGGTCAAGCATTTGTGCCGCGGATGCTGTTGCCCCTTTCGCTATCGTATGATCATCGGGCGATCGATGGCGCTGAAGCGGCCAGATTTACCCATTATCTGACCCAGGTGTTAGGCGATATGCGCCGACTGATCCTCTAGGCTTGAGGCTGTCTGGGTGATACTGACAGCCTGGCTTAAGCCTGTTCAGATGAGATCTTTCTGCCAGAGCACTTCATTGACACCTTGGCTTTTTGCCGTGTAGCGCGCGGCAACAAACAGGTAGTCTGACAGCCGATTTAGATATTTCAGACCTTCTTCGTTGATGGTCGTATCAAGCGCGAGCGTGACGATGTCGCGTTCAGCCCGACGACAGATACTCCGAGCCATATGAAAGGTTGCGATCAAGCGTGAACCACCTGGGAGTATGAAATTCTCCAATGGTGCGAGGTCGGCATTCAGTTCGTCTAAGCGGATCTCAATGTCCGTCACATGCTTGGCTGCGATAATGCGAAAATCTGGAATCGACAACTCGCCGCCTAGGTCGAAGATTCGGTGTTGGCTGTAACGCAAAAATTCACCAATCGGCTGAATCCCCGCGTGTTGTTGGGCAATAATCTCTTCAATCAACAAGCCGAGGATGCTGTTAAGTTCGTCGACGCTGCCCATCGCTTGTACGCGCGGTGCATTCTTTTTAACTCGATTGCCGTCGCCCAGTCCTGTTTCACCAAGATCTCCTGTGCGCGTATAAATTTTGCTGAGGCGTTTCCCCATGGGTTGTTTTCTCCTTTAGGGTGTCAGGTGTTTAACTAGTATTTTGTCAGACTCGAAAGCGTTGTCTAAATTCTGTTGAGCGGTGCGGATAATGACCTGAACGTTTGGTGGCCCAGAGTGGGCCTCGCTGGCACAAATGCTCATGCCGATGTTGGCGGGTAAATAACCCACGGGCGTATTATAACTTTTCAGGTTCACCCCATCGTAAATGCGTTGGTAAGACTGTGCGCTGCATTGCTCGATAGACGGTTGGATCAGCACGAGCGCAAATCGACCTGGCTCGAAATAAGTGACAATATCCATAGGTCTGACGAGTTGCTGAATTTTTTTGGATACGGCAATAATCAACTGATCGGCCATTTTTTGGTCATATTGAGCGATGACGTCCGGGTAGTTTTCAACGCTGACCATCAAAAAGCAGACCGCGCCACCCCGGGATTCAATCTGTCGAACGCTATCACTGAGGGTCTGCTCAGCAAGGCGACGATTGCCCAGCCCCGTGAGAGGATCAATCAACTGATTTTGCTCCAAGACAGTACAACGGGTCTGCAAATCTCGTGTCTCGGTCGTCA
>Ga0136655_1001247_pt1 | contig 11445 bp, 9 predicted proteins | sample CPBDNA_2_FD_94863 | JGI IMG/M metagenome (GOLD analysis project Ga0136655, IMG submission 94863) | Freshwater to marine salinity gradient microbial communities from Chesapeake Bay, USA - CPBay_Spr_15_0.8_DNA (version 2) | ecosystem: Environmental > Aquatic > Marine > Coastal | place: USA...
CGCACTTTTCCGCATGGTCCTGGGATTTGTTATTGCCAAGATTCCCAGTTATCGAAACAGTTTGGAATTGCTGGGTAAAAGCTTGATTTGCAAAAAGATTTACTCCGATTAAGAGTATTGCGGCTTTATAAAAAAGACCAGACCATTTATTCATCAACAGATAGTATTAGGCTTCTGTAAGGTTAACAGCTTCCACTCGGACAATTTCTGGAATGGCACGCATAATAGCTTCTTCTACTCCAGCTTTAAGGGTCATGGTGGACATCGGACAAGACCCGCAATTCCCCATCATTTCTATTTTCAATACCTTGTCTTCGGTCAATTCAACTATTCGCACATTTCCCCCATCTGCTTCTAAGTAAGGTCTGATGGTATCTAAAGCAAATTCTATTTGTTCTCGTAGTTCTTGTGTCATTAGTATTATGATTTTATCTCTACTACTTCTGTTTTGACTTGACCTGCATTTCTTATTGCAACTTGACTTGCTACAGCTTGTGCTAATCCCATATAAGCATCTTGGGTCAATCCTGGTTTCATTACTGCTGGAAACCCTGTGTCTCCGCTCTCTCGGATGCTCTGGATGATTGGTACTTCCCCTAAGAAAGGAACTTGGTATTTTTCAGCCAATTTTCTACCTCCTTCTTTTCCAAACAGGTAGTATTTATTTTCGGGTAATTCTTCCGGTGTAAAATAAGCCATATTTTCAATAACACCTAAGATAGGTACATTAATTTGTGGCTGTCTAAACATCGATAATGCCTTATTGGCATCTGCCAGGGCAACTTTCTGAGGAGTTGTGACGATAACCGCACCAGTTACCGGAAGGGTTTGTACCATTGTGAGGTGAATGTCGGATGTTCCCGGAGGCAAGTCGATGAGTAAATAATCTAATTCACCCCATTCGACATCTGAAATAAATTGCCTTAGAGCCGAACTGGCCATAGGACCTCTCCATACTACAGCACTGTCGGTGGGAGTAAGAAAACCAATTGACATCAGTTTTACTCCGTATTGTGAAATCGGAATGATTGTGTTCTTTTCCCCAACTTTTTTTACTGCAGGTTGCTCGCCTTCTACATTAAACATAGTAGGTACTGAGGGACCTGAAATGTCTGCGTCGATCAAACCAACTTTAGCTCCTAATTGTGCAAGTGCTACAGCAAGATTTACCGCAGTAGTAGATTTACCTACTCCTCCTTTACCAGAGGCAATGGCGATGATATTTTTTACTTCTGGGAGAATAGGGGTGGCATTCCGAATCGTGGTCACCTCTGAGGTCATATTCAAATTCCACTTGATATCCTTGCCAAAATCTTTCACTAATTCTTCCAAACAGTTGTTCTTAATGACTTCCTTCAAGGGACAAGCAGGAGTGGTAAGAACCACATTGAAGCTTACGGAATTGCCATTTATTTCAATTTTTTGAATCATTCCAAGTGTGACTAAGTCCTTTTTTAGGTCTGGGTCTTGTACTCGGGAAAGTGTTTTTAGGATTGCCTCCTCAGATAATGACATGGGTAATTGTTGAATTTTTTTGCAATTTAGACCTTCTCACTTGCTTTAAAAAACAGGAAGTAAGGTTTGTTGGGTAAACTTCGTGCTAGTAAGAATAGTTCTGATTTTTTACTTAAGATTAATTCTCTGAGCCATTAACTTTGCATTACTTTAGAAATTATGGGGATTAGTAAGCTTACAGCAGACAAGGTTAAAGAACGTATGGACATCGAAGAGGTGATCGGTGACTACGTTTCGTTGAAAAGAAAGGGCCAAAATCTTTGGGCCAACTGTCCCTTTCATGGTGAAAAAACCCCCTCTTTTTCCCTTTCTCCTGCAAAACAAATCTATAAATGCTTCGGCTGTGGAAAGGCAGGAGACCCGATCCAGTTTGTAATGGACATCGAGGGAATCGGTTTCCAAGAAGCTATCCGACATATCGCAAACAAATATGGAATAGAGGTAGAAGAGGATCAAGACCGAACACCAGAGCAAGATCAAGCCCAGAGTGAGCGTGAAAGTATCTACATCGCATTGGGATTTGCCAGAGATTTTTTCGTAAAAAACCTTCAATCTGAGGAAGGAAGATCGATAGGACTCAGTTATTTCAAAGAGCGAGGTTTCTCACCAGCCATTCTTGAAAAATTTGATTTGGGCTATGCCTTGGACGGCTGGGATCATTTGTTGAAAGCAGCTAAATCCGCTGGTTTTCAAGAGGATGTTTTGCTGAAGGCTGGTCTGATTCTTCAGAAGGAAAATGATACAAGCCGAGTTTATGACCGTTTTCGAGGTCGTGTCACATTCACGATTCATAATATCGGCGGAAAGCCAATAGGATTCGGGGCAAGAATTCTCACAAAAGATAAAACTCAGCCGAAATACATTAATTCCCCCGAAACACCTGTTTATCACAAAAGTGATGTGCTCTACGGGATGTTTCAAGCCAAGAAGGCGATTCGAGATAAAGACAACTGTTTTTTAGTCGAAGGCTACACAGATGTAGTCTCCATGCATTTGTCAGGGATAGAAAATGTGGTGGCTTCATCAGGGACTTCCTTGACAGATGGACAAATCAAGCTCATCAAGCGATTTACCAATCAAGTTACTGTCCTCTATGATGGGGATGCTGCCGGTATTAAAGCATCACTTCGTGGAATTGACTTGTTGCTTGAAGGCGGACTAAATGTAAAAGCTGTAGTTTTTCCAGAAGGGGAAGATCCGGACAGCTATTCTAGAAAAGTTGGGACTCAATCATTTCAAACCTACTTGGATGAAAACTCTCGTGATTTTATCGGGTTTAAAATTGGATTGTACCAAGATGAGTTTCAGCGAAATCCGATTCGCAAGGCAGAAGTGATCCGTGAGATTGTCCAAAGTATTGGGAAAATACCTGATCCTATCATCCGATCTGTTTATGCAAAAGAAGCTTCTGGCCTACTGGAGATCGAGGAAGAAATCATCCATGCAGAGCTTAACAAGTCTCTGCTGAAAACCCAAAAAGAAGCTTACAATAAGCAGCAGCAAGAAGCTGAAGTAGAGGAGGCTATCCAAGAATTAATTCCTGCAGAGTCAGGTATTACTGTTGCCGAAATTCTTAAAATTCAAGAGCGGGAAATGATTCGTCTATTACTCAATTATGGATTACAGATTTTGGCAGATCAAGAGATATCACTTTCCAATTATTTATTGGCGGAGGTGGAGGACTTAGAAATGAGTACACCTCTTTATACAAAGATTTTAAAAATTTATAGAGAGGCACTAGTCAAAGGAGAAGTGCCTTCGGTCGATTACTTCATTGGATTTGGGGATAATGAAATTCAAAAAGAGGTAATAGACTTGGTGACCATGAGACATGAGGTTTCTGTTCATTGGGAGGATAAGCACAAGATCATTATCAATAAAGAATCAGATGACTTGTCCATCACAGGCTATAAAAGCATTCTTCGCCTTAAGAAGAAAATGGTCAGCAAGATGATGGATGAAGCAAAAATGAAATTAAAGCATGCCGAGCAAGAACGACAGACTGAGGATAAAATCATAGGTTTTCAAGAGCTTTATTTCGAATTAAAAAAAGTGCAGTTAGAAATTGATCGAGAACTTGGAATAGTGATCGGTTAAAACCAAACTTTATTTGGCACTAACCTGTTTTGCAAGGAGAAGCATGTAAATTTGTAATTGGTATTTGAATATAAACCCCAGTTTCGTGGAAAAATTTAGTCTGGATCCGATTGAAGATGCAATCGCGGCCATCAAAAGAGGTGAAGTAATCATCGTAGTAGATGATGAGGATCGTGAGAACGAAGGGGATTTTGTGTGTGCAGCTGAGACTGTGACTCCAGAGATCATCAATTTCATGGCTACGCATGGTAGAGGCTTGATTTGCGCGCCTCTGGTCGAGGATCGTTGCGAAAAATTAGGATTGGAATTGATGGTAGGTTCAAATACCGCCGCATTCGAAACGCCATTTACAGTATCTGTGGATCTAATTGGTCATGGTTGCACCACAGGCATTTCCACTGCCGACCGTGCAAAAACTATCAAAGCTTTGGTAGATGATTCGATTAATCCAAACGAACTGGGAAAACCTGGACATATTTTTCCCTTGAAAGCAAAGCGCGGTGGAGTTTTACGAAGAGCAGGTCATACCGAAGCAGCAATTGATTTAGCACGGTTAGCAGGTTTTTCTCCGGCTGGTGTTCTGGTAGAAATTATGAATGAGGATGGAACTATGGCTCGACTACCGGATTTGATAGTGGTGGCTAAACGGTTTAATCTGAAACTAATTTCTATTAAAGATTTGATTGCTTATAGACTAAAGCACGAATCACTGATCAAGCGTGAGATTGGGGTAGAACTTCCTACCACTTATGGTGATTTTGATTTGATCGCTTTTAAGCAAACTAATACAGATGAAATTCACTTGGCTCTGATCAAAGGAACTTGGGCTCCTGATGAGCCGCTCATGGTAAGAGTACATTCTTCTTGTGTGACTGGAGACATTTTCGGCTCCTGTAGATGTGATTGTGGTCCACAATTGCAGCATGCGATGAGAATGGTAGAAGAGGAAGGTAAAGGAGTAATCTTGTATATGAATCAAGAAGGCCGTGGAATTGGGTTGATCAATAAATTGAAAGCCTATAAGCTTCAAGAAGAAGGAATGGACACTGTCCAAGCTAATTTGGCACTAGGTCTTCCGATGGATAGTAGAGATTATGGAGTTGGTGCGCAAATTCTTCGGGATTTGGGAGTAGCTAAAATCCGATTGATTTCAAATAATCCACAGAAGCGCGTTGGTCTTATTGGCTATGGTTTAGAGATTGTAGAACAGTTACCTATTGAAATCGCTTCTAATCCTCATAATGAAAAATATCTCAGAACCAAGCGCGATAAAATGGGTCATAATATTTTGAAATAAGTGTTGGTTTTATTTATCAAATCAAGGATTACTTTAGGTTTAGTATAAACAGACCTGAGTGAATCACGTAGAAACAGGAATGATGAAAAGTATAAATATTAAAGTATTCCTAATTGCCTTTCTCCTCATTGGAGCGAATGCTGCTTTTGCTCAAAACCAATTCCCTTCTCAAATCTTTCATAAGGGTAACATCTATGGGATGGATGGGCAGGTATATTCAGGACAAGTAAAGTACGATTTGGTGAATAATCTCGTTCAGCTCCAAGATCAGGCTATTGCGACATTTACAGCCTCAAATGTTTCGAATTTTGAGATTTTTGATGAAGCTCTTGGAGGTGTAAGAAAATTCTTTTCCTTACCATATTCTCTTAATGGAGATTATGAAACCCCAATTTTCTTTGAGGTTTTGACCGAAGGAGATAACATTGCTTTACTTTGTAGAGAATATATTGCTACGGATTCCCGAAATATGGGAGCCATGAATTCTATGGGTATGAATCCTTTTTGGGGGCCTCCTACGATGATAGGCTATCGATTAGCATTCAATTATTACTTTTTCAAAGACGGGTCAATCGAGAAGTATAGTTTGAAGAAAAAAGATCTTTTCGATATGCTTTCTGGACATGATGAGGAGATCAGTCTTTTTATGAGAAAAAATAGATTAGAACACGATAAGCGAGGGGATCTACTCCGAATTACTGCTTATTACAATGAACTTAACAAAAATTAATGTCAAAGCCGCTTATACTCGTCTCCAATGACGATGGAATCACTTCCAAAGGAATTCGTGTTCTTGTATCAATAATGAAGAAGTTGGGAGAGGTAGTGGTCGTAGCACCCGATAGCCCTCAGTCTGGAATGGGTCACGCAATTACTATTGGGGAGACGTTGAGACTAGTGGAGGAAGATATTTTTGAGGATGTACAAGCTTATAAATCCAGCGGTACGCCCGCTGATTGTGTAAAGCTTGCCAAGCATCACGTACTAAAAGATCGCACACCGGATTTGGTGGTCAGTGGGATTAATCATGGTTCCAATACTTCAATCTCTGTGCTTTATTCGGGTACGATGTCAGCGGCGATTGAAGGAGCGATTGAAGGTTATCCTTCGATTGGGTTTAGTCTTTGCGATTATTCTTCAAAAGCAGATTTTTCGCATGCCGAAGAATGGATTGAGAAAATTGCTCGGCAAGTATTGGATAGAGGGATTACGAAAGGTGTTGCTTTAAATGTTAACATTCCACCAAAACAAAATCAGCCAATTCAAGGGGTGAAAGTTTGCCGACAGGCAGATGCAAAATGGCAAGAGGAGTTTTCAGAGCGCTATGATCCAACAGGAAGGAAATATTTTTGGATGGCTGGAAACTTTGTGAATTTTGACAAAGGAGAGGATAATGATGAATGGGCAATCGCTAATAATTTCATTTCTATTGTTCCTTGTCAATACGATCTTACTGCCCATCATGCAATCTCACAGATCAACAAAGATTGGGACTGGGAAAAGCTAAAAGCTTGAGGATGATTCTTTAAAAATTGTTGGTAAGTTTCCTTTATAGAGTTCCAAGTTCTATCTTAACGTAATTATTCTTATTTTTCTGAGGATTTGAACTAATCAGCTTTTGAAAAGAATTGGCCTCCTGATTTTTACTCTTTTTAACTTTTCATCGCTATCTGCCCAGAGTCTGGATACTGACAGCCTTAAAAAGGTTCTTCTGCTTTCAGAAGAGGTTAATCGCTTGTTCATCTTGAATGAATTGGGGGCAAACCTCCGCGAAAAAGAGCAGGACCTCGCTTTGGAGTACTTGATTGAATCTGAGAGCATGGCTATTGCTCAATCAGACCGTAAAGCGGAATCAAAATCTAAGGAAAATATAAGTTGGATATATTACCGTCGCGGTAATTGGCAGCTGAGTTTCAAATATGCAGAGGCTGCTTATTTATTGGCATTGGAGACTTCTAGTTATATAGAGGCGGCAAAAGTATTGAACAACATAGGAACACTGCACGCTGAGTTGCAAAATTATGAGACGGCGAGCTTGAAATTTAAAGAGGCTTATAAAATGAGTCTTAAAGAAGATGATCTATATACTCAGATTAGAAGTCTCAATAATATAGCATTCAATTTTATCCAATTGGGTGAACTTGATTCGGCCATGACTTATGCAGTAATGGCAAATCGTGTTAATGTAAAAGCCGAATCTCCTTATTTAACATCATTTACCTATAGAGTTATTGCAGACGTTTTTTTTGAAAGAAATCAATTGGATTCTGCTGAGGTAAATTATAAAAAGGCTATTGAATTGTCTGATAATCTGTATATTATGACTTTTAAAGCTTATTTGTATCATCGAATTGGGAGCACCTACCTAAAACAAGGTGAACTGGATCAAGCAGAATCAATTCTAAAAGAAGGCATTCTTTTTTCCTCAGATAATAAGATTCTGAATGATTTGCGAATAACTCATAAAGTGCTGGCAGAAGTTTATGATGCCAAAGGGGATGTCCTTGCGGCCTATGCTGAGCAATCAAAATACTTGAGGCTTAATGATTCGCTTTTAAGTAATGAGATTAAGAATAGAATGTCTTTGCTTCAAGAGATGTTTGAGAATAATCTCAAGCAATCTGAACTTGAATTGCTTAAGGCTCAAAACGAGACTCAGTCCACACGTCTGAAATTTGTAAATCGAACAGTTTGGGTCATAAGTGTTTCAGGTCTTTTAATTCTTGGTTTGGTTATTTGGCTCTTCTCTTTAAATAGGAAAATGTGGCATCAAAATCGGGACTTAGCTCAAAAATCTAAAGAACTAGAGGGAATTAATCAAACAAAGAACAAGCTTTTTTCAATTATTGGCCATGATCTTCGAGGTCCTGTTGGGCAGGTAAAATCAATCGTAGATCTTTTGATAAGAGGTTATCTGGATAAGGAGGAGTTTGATGATTTGATTCAGAACTTAAAGAAGGATGTGGATTCAGTTTACTTGACGTTGAATAATACCTTGAAATGGTCTCTTGCTCAGATGGATGGCTTCAAGATAAATCAAAAGGAACTGGATTTGAATGAGTTAATTGATGTGAGTTTAATTGCAATTCAGACTCAATTGAAAGAAAAAAATATCAATATCATCAAGCTGATTGATATTCAATCCAACGTGTTGGCTGATTTAGATTTGATGGAAATTGTACTTCGAAATATTTTTAACAATTCAATTAAGTTTTCTAAACCAGGGCAAACAGTAGAGGTGACTGCTGAGCATATAGATCAAAAAGTGATTTTATGTATTAAAGATCACGGAACTGGAATGAGTGAAAAACAGCTCAATCAGATTTTATCAGAAAATACGTCAATTACCGATTCAAGTCTAGGGACTCAATCTGAAAAGGGAACCGGTCTTGGTCTACAAATTTGCAAAGAGTTTACTAAAATGAATGGAGGTCAGTTATCCATTACAAGTGAGATAAAAATCGGCACGAAAGTGTGCATCAGCTTTTTGGCAGTTTAGTCAATCAGTGTTAAGTTTTCCATTGTCAAAAAATCACCTAGTTCTAGTTTAGCCTTCAAAATCCCCAGCCTTTTCATGTGTTCCATCGATTGATCTAATTGGGTTCTTGAGATTATTCCATTTGTGGCCCATTTGGTCTGGCTCAGCCAAGCACTTACATCTGATTCTTCAAGTTTATATTCTCCTGCAATCGTTTTAATAGTACCTGGATCAGTTTGTAGTTTTTGAGAAAAATCATAAATCAGGTTTCGCAAATCTATAATCAAAGTTCCAAATTCATTTAAAGAAGCCTCCGTAGCAGTGATTACAAAACAAGGCCATGGGCTTAGCACTTCTCCGATTCGCTTGAGTTCACCCTGATCCACCCAAGGTTTGGTGGTATATTTTTCCCATAAAAAAAGCTCAGGATTCCTTGGATCCATCGCTTGAAGAGCTCCTGGGAGATTATTAATTACGCTGAACGATAATTTTTCAGCATCCCAATTTTCTCGTTCGGCCAGCACTAGGCCCATGAGATGTGAGCCTGAACCTAATCTAGAAATTAGAAAATTATGTTCTTTAAGCTCTTTTAGAGAATCAATCTTTGACTGTCCATGAATATGAATCCCCCAGACTAAAGGGGAGTTGACATGGAAACCTATAATCTTTGAGGGGTTTCCTGCCTCAAAATCTTTCAGGAAACTCTCGGTAAGTACAATTGCGAGGTCGGTTTCATTATCTCGAAGTGCCTTGTTCATCTGACCAGAGCCACGAGATTCCTCAATCCATTTCAGTTGAATTCCTCGATCTAAAAAAGGTTGGGATTCCACTACCTTGACCCATGGGAAATTAAAGTGCTCCGGGACTCCAGTAATTCTGAGAATTTTCATAGTTGTCAATTTTAGACAAAAATAAGAAAGCCGGTCCTTTAGTGAACCGGCTTTGAATTTTTTTATCAAATCTTAATCGTGAGTTACGGATCTGTCGGTTATCATCAAATTACTCAAACCTGCTAAAATCAAAAGCAATCCCGCTAATAGCATGGTATTAATTACATCTTCTCCAAAGATCAATTTGTAAAGAAAATTGACCCCTCCCAATGCTGCAACTATTTGAGGAATAACAATGAACATATTGAAAATTCCCATGTAGACGCCCATCTTTTTAGCTTCGACCGAACTGGAAAGCATGGCATAAGGCATGGAAAGAATACTGGCCCAAGCGATCCCTACCAAGGAAAAACAGATATGAAGCATCCATGGCTCTGTGATAAAATAGATTAATATAAATCCAGCTCCACCAGCGATCAAACTTAGCATGTGGACCAGCTTCCTGTTGATTTTGATTCGGCTGGCGAAATAGGTGAGAATCAAGGCATAAAACATGGAAACTAACCCATAGGTCCCTAAGTAATTCCCAACACTGTCTGCCGCATTGTTATATTCAACTGAGCTAGGATCTGTGGCTCCGAAAATATGAGAAGTAATCGCAGGAGTGGCGAAACTCCACATAGTAAAGAAGGCAAACCAAGAGAAAAACTGAACCACACCCAGCTGCTTCATTACTTTTGGCATGGAAGCAATGTTTTTAATAATCTCTTTAAAACCTGAAAAAACCCCGCTATTCGTAGCTTTTTCCCGCTCAAATTCATCCATATCCTCAGGAGGATATTCGTCAGTTTTCAGAATGGTATATAGAATCGAGCTAAAAAGGACGAAAGCACCGACTGCAAAAGCATATTTCACAGAATCAGGAACTACCCCGGGAGCCGCAGTATTAGGTACCCCCATTTGAGTCATCATCCATGGGAGATTGGATGCGATCCAGGTGCCAATTCCGATTACTAACGTCTGCACCACAAATCCATACGAGCGCTGAGAGTCTGGAAGCTTATCAGCTACAAGAGCTCGAAACGGTTCCATGCTAATATTGATCGACGCGTCAAGTATCCAAAGCGAACCCGCAGCCATCCAAAGTGCGGAAGAGTAGGGCGCAAAAAATAGTGCAATGGTGCTCAATACTGCACCGACGAAAAAGAAAGGTTTTCTTCTGCCAAACTTGGGATGCCAAGTCCGATCACTTAGATAACCAACAATGGGTTGTACCAATAATCCTGTCAGAGGAGCTGCGATCCAAAGGAAGGGTATGGCATCTTTATCCGCTCCTAAAGTTTGAAATATCCGGGACATGAATCCACCCTGTAAGGCAAATCCAAATTGAATCCCTAGAAATCCAAAACTCATATTCCAGATTTGCCAGAAACTCAAAATTTTCTTTTGGGTCATTTTGGGTGGTTTTTTTTGTGGAGAGACTTTAATTGTCTTAAGTCAACTGAATGATAGTTTCCTTCGAATTGAACTTTAATTCTAGAAAAGGTAAATTTTTGATATCTAAATAAGGGTGATCATGCTCAGGTAATGGATCAAATTCTGTAAGTTTTCCTAAGAATTCATAATCTTCCATTTCCAGCGAAACACTTTTTTTATCAACCAAGACCTTGTCTAGTTCAAATCCATGAAAATATATCCGAATGCTTCTGTAATCGGATTGATAGTTACCAATTGATGCTCCGATTTTTACTTGATTGGATTCCGAATCGTAGGCAAACTCCCGTTCCAAATAATCTCCCGAACGGTGATCATGGGAAATCCCATCATCTTCATAGTGTACGAATGTGCTTCCAGATGATCCTTTGTACACATGAACTCGAAGTAGTCCATCATTTGATTCGGCAGTGGATGAAATATCCGATTGCATCGTGAAGACAGACCCTCCTTTGACGAACACAGGAAGATAATTAAGCGGTGTATCAATATAGGTAACTTCACTTCCAGTATAAACTTTATCAGAATAGAGGTAATACCATTCACCTTCAGGTAGATATGCCTTAGCTATTTCTTTATAGCTTTCTACCGGTGCGATTAAAAAACGATCACAGAATAGGTATTGATTTTGAAAAGCCGATAGATAAATCTGAGAATCTGTTGGATAGGAGATGGCCAAACTGCTCGCAAGAGGAAGGCCTGTTTTGGTGGATTGATAAAATTCCGAATAAATC
>Ga0136655_1001257_pt1 | contig 11406 bp, 9 predicted proteins | sample CPBDNA_2_FD_94863 | JGI IMG/M metagenome (GOLD analysis project Ga0136655, IMG submission 94863) | Freshwater to marine salinity gradient microbial communities from Chesapeake Bay, USA - CPBay_Spr_15_0.8_DNA (version 2) | ecosystem: Environmental > Aquatic > Marine > Coastal | place: USA...
ACGGCTCGAAACGAGCGTAAAGCGATCGATTTCGAAACGGTAGAAACGCGCATTATTTTCGATCAGCAACGTAAGATCGAGGCCATCATTCCCATTGTTCGCAACGATGCGCATAAGATTATTGAAGAGTGTATGTTGGCCGCAAACGTGGCAACAGCCAATCTTTTTGAAGAACACAAGCTGCCTATTTTGTACCGAGTTCACCAGGGTCCGAGCGGTGAGCGCTTAGCGAATTTGCGGCAGTTTTTAGATGAGCTATTTCTGCAACTTGGCGGGGGTGAGAAGCCTACGCCCGAGCACTACCACGAAGTGTTAAACCGGATCTGCGAGCGCGATGATGCGAGCGTCATTCAAACGATGTTGCTGCGATCCCTAAGTCAGGCGGTTTATCAGCCCGAGAATGAGGGACACTTCGGGCTCAATTATCCCGCCTACCTCCACTTTACCTCGCCAATCCGTCGCTATCCTGATTTGTTGGTGCATCGCGGCATTCGGCATTTGCTTCGTAATGGCACCAGTCCGAAACACCTGAGGCGAGTTGAGTCGGCAGGCGCGCTTCCAGCAGAGAAAATTTTCCCATACGACGCCAAAGCAATGGCCGGTTTTGGTGAGCATTGCTCGATGACTGAGCGTCGCGCTGATGACGCTACCCGAGATGTGCAGCTGTGGCTGAAATGCGAATATCTGCGGGAGCGAGTTGGTGACGTATTCAGCGGTATTGTGTCGTCAGTTACTGGATTTGGACTCTTCGTAGAACTCCGAGATCTGTATATTGAAGGCTTGATTCATATCAGCTCTTTGCCGGGCGACTACTACCGCTACGATGCCGCGCATCAACAGCTGGTGGGTGAGCGAAGTGGCCGCACTTTCCGTTTGGGAGGCAAAGTCACTGTTCAAGTGGCGCGCGTTGATTTAGACGATAAGCGAATTGATTTAGAGCTATTGAAGTCGTCGATCCCAGATCGACCTGCGGGTACGGGGCGGTCTCTGAAACACCTCAAAGGGCGAGATCCCAAGGCCAAACGCGGCCCAGCTGCGGGCGGAGCCAAAAGTCCGGGCGGACGCAAAGGCGGTAAATCAGGGCGGCGTAAGCGATGAGTGAGCGCTCTGATGTCCTGTTTGGCATCCACGCGGTGGAAAGTGCTCTCAAAATTCGTCCGCGCGATATTCGTGTGTTGCAGGTGGCCGCTGGTCGCGATGATCAGCGTTTGGCAGGCCTGATTACCTTGGCAAAAAATCAAGGTGTCGAGGTCGAAAAAGTGGAACGAGCTAAGCTGAAGCAGCTTGACCTTGGGCGTCATCAAGGGGCTGTGGCTTGGCTTCACGCAAGACCAGCGAGTGCCCCAGATCGTCGAGCCTGGGTAGAAGCAGATTTGCCAGAGTTACTGGCTCAAAGTCCCCAGCCGCATCTGTTTTTGGTGTTGGACAGTGTGACGGATCCACATAATCTGGGCGCCTGCCTTCGCAGTGCCGATGCCGCTGGTGTTACTGCGGTGTTGATTCCGAAAGACAAATCAGCAGATATCACGCCGACCGTAGCGAAGGTCGCCTGCGGCGCCGCCGAAACGGTCACTGTGGTCAAGGTCACCAATCTAGCGCGTTCTCTTGAGACTCTGAAGGCTGCTGGTGTTTGGATCTATGGGCTCGCAGGCGAGGGGCAACAGACCTTGTATGAGCTCGATCTTGTAGGTTCAGTTGCTCTTGTGATGGGGGCTGAGGGCGACGGTTTGCGTCGTTTGACTCGAGAGACCTGCGATGCACTGGTTAAGTTGCCAATGAATGGTGCTGTGACCAGTTTGAATGTATCGGTGGCAACCGGCGTCAGTTTGTTTGAAGTGGTGCGGCAGAGATCCCTGGTAAAGCCCGTTTAGACTGAGTAATCGCGTTCAGTACATCAAACTTGTTGGCTTAGTGTATGTCGTCCGAGTGCGTCGTTATCAGCTCGACTGTTTGGCACTGAGTGAATAGTAAAAATTGCCGATTTTCGGGTTCGCGCGGGGTCTCATAAAAGCGTATTGTGCGCGTTTTATGAGGGGTGCATCTCGGCACCCCTCGCCTTACTTTGGCGAGAGTCACTGTGGCACGGATATTCTCCGATCAGCAGCCACCCTGTCGCCCAATTCATGAGATCGATAGGAGCCAATGAAAACCGTTTTTACTCTCAGTTCGCTACTCTTGGCAAGTGCGTTATTGCTGACTGGGCATGGTATCCAGATCACCTTATTACCCTTGAAAGCAGCTCAGATAGGCCTGTCTGATACCATTATCGGATTCACGGGATCGGCCTATTTTCTGGGATTTGTCGTCGGTTGCTTTACCGTACCCCAGATGATCGGGCGTGTGGGCCATATTCGCGCCTTTGCTGTACTCACCTCCATCATTGTGTCAGCGCTGCTGAGCATGCAACTGGTTGAGGCGTGGCCTCTGTGGGCTTTGGCACGCGCAGCGATTGGGTTCATGATGTGTGGCTTGTACACCATCATTGAGAGCTGGTTGAATGATCAATCTACCGAGGCAACACGGGGTCGAGTGCTCGCCTCTTACACACTGATTACTTTGCTGAGCATGGCGCTCGGTCAGTTTCTGTTAGCGCAACTCTCGATTCAAAGTGCAACCCCCTTTATTTTAGCGGCGATGCTGGTGAGCTTTGCGATTGTCCCTGTCGGCTTGACTCGACAACTCGCTCCAGCACCCATGGTACCCACTCGCGTAAGTTTCGGGCTCTTATACAAACGGTCGAAGGTGGCGTTTGCTGGGGCACTAATGGCGGGTCTTGTGACTGGCAGCTTTTGGGCACTGGGAGCCGTGTTTGCGAAGCGAACCATGGGCTCGCTCGAAGACGTTTCCCTGTTTATTGCAGCCGCGATTATGGGCGGCGCACTGTTACAATATCCGGTGGGTTTGCTATCGGATTACTTTGGTCGCTCCAGAGTGCTGGTTGCATTGAGTATTCTCTGCGCTATGACCAGCTTGGTGGTGTCGATGGGTGACACACGAACGAGTTTACTGGTGTCAATTTTTCTGTTTGGTGCTGTGTCCATGCCGATTTATGCCTTGTCATTGGCGACTGTAATTGATCAGGCAGAGGCTGGTGAGTTTGTGCTGGTGGGTACCTCTGTGTTGCTGCTTAACGCGACCGGTGCGGCTATCGGGCCTATTGCACTGGGTCAGCTAATGGACTGGGCCGATGCGCGCGCACTGTGGTGGGGTTTGAGTGTTATCAGTGTTATGTGCGGTTCATATATTTATTTACATCGGAATGATGTTGGACATACGCGACCGCAAGACCAAACACCGTTTACAGTTGCTGCACCAGAGATGGCACCCACCAGTTTTGATATGGATCCCCGAGGCCCCGAGCATTCCGATACCGTTATTGATCCAGCGCCCGAACGTCCCGCTTTTGATGAGGCACCGGCTGATGACTCGGATTCCGACTCAGTGGCTCGTTGAGGGCGTCTGTCAGTGGTTCGTTGAGGGCGTCTGATTGAACCGCGGTGTCGGTGCCTTAAAAATCGGATCCGCTTGCCATACGCGTCGTTTATCTGTAGACTCCGCGCTCTCAAAAACTTGCCCGGCTAAGTGATTAGCCGATCTCCTTGTCACACCGCAGTAGGCGGGTGACAGTAACCCGTAAGGAGCTTTTTATGCGACATTACGAAATTGTATTCATGGTGCACCCCGACCAGTCTGAGCAGGTGCCAGCTATGGTCGAGCGCTATACTCAGATTATCGAAAAAGAAGGCGGTAAAGTTCACCGCCTTGAAGATTGGGGTCGACGCCAGTTGGCTTACACCATCAACAAGGTGCACAAGGCGCATTACGTCTTAATGAATGTTGAAGCCTCTCAAGAAGCGATGGACGAGCTGACCACCATCTTCCGCTACAACGACGCTGTGATCCGGAACCTTGTGATCAAAATGGATGAGCCGGTCCTCGAAGAGTCTCTTATCATGAAAGCCGAGAAAGAGAGCCGCGAGCGCAAGAATCGTTACGAAGAGCGACGTGCAGCTGAAAGCGAAGGCGATGCAGACGATGACGATTCAGATGCGGATGTCCAAGATGACGACGAAGACGATGGCTTTGTCGACGATAACAACGACGCTGAATAAGCGGTAGGAGAAAATACTATGTCACGATTTTTTAGACGTCGTAAGTTTTGCCGATTTACAGCCGAGGGCGTAAAGCAAATCGATTATAAAGATTTGGAGACCCTAAAAGCGTATGTCACAGAAACGGGTAAGATTGTTCCGAGTCGAATCACAGGTACCAAAGCGAAGTACCAGCGTCAGCTCGCAACCGCAGTTAAACGTGCTCGTTTTCTAGCCCTATTGCCATACTCAGATTCTCACGAGTAGTGAAACCCATTAGGGTTTGAGGTTGCTGTGAAAGCGCTAGCTCAGGTTGCTATGAAAGGACGCTGGCAAGCGATGTTCTTAACCATCGCAGGTGCAAGTAGCGCGTTGTTTTGTTGGATCAGTGGCGCGATTATTGCGTTAACCACCCTGCAACAGGGTGTTCGTTGGGGTGGTTATTTGTTGTTTTGGGCCTTGTTGCCCTCAGGATTGGTACTTTACGTATATGGTGATCCTGGCCCAGTAATACTTCTAGTAAGTGCGTGGGTCATGGCTGCGGCGCTGAGGGTGACCGGGAGTTTGAGCCTGATGCTCCTCACCTCGGTCGCGGTCGGCTTGCTAAGCGGACTGGTGTTGCTGGTATTGGGTGATGCGTATTTAGAGCGGCTGGTTGCATTGTTTGATAGTTTTTTGACGAATCTTGAGCAGTCACTCCAAGGTGGTCAAAATCTAGCGCTGGAGCGTCCCGGTACAACGCAAATAGCGGGGGTTCTAGCGGTATCAAATGCGGTGCTGGCATCGGTCTCGACGCTATTGGGTGCTTACTGGCAGTCGGCACTTTTTAGGCCAGGGCTGTTTGGCCGAGAGTATCGCCGGGCGGTATTGCCAGCGGGAGTCGCGGTTGGCCTGCTGCTGGTGGCGCTGGGCATGTATGCCTTGGCGCCAGAATTACGAAGTTGGGCGGCAGTGTTATTAGTGCCCTTAGTTTTTACCGGTTTGGGTTTAGTGCATGCTCAGGGCCGGTCAAAGCAGCGAGGAACCGGATTCTTTGTTGCATTTTATGTGTTGTGGGCAATTTTTGATCTTGTGAAGATTGCGGTGGTGCTGCTGGCGGTGGTCGATAGTGTCATGGGTTTACGCCACAAATACTTGGCGGAGAAAACTCAAGATACGGACGACGATCCACCGTCCAGCGATAAAACGATTTAAATAAGAGGGTAGTCCCTCAAGCGAGGCCATGATGGAAGTCATTTTGTTAGAGACAGTGGGTAACCTAGGCGGATTAGGTGATCAAGTCAGCGTCAAAGCGGGATTTGGTCGTAACTACTTATTACCTCAGGGTAAAGCAGTGCCAGCTACTGCGGAAAACGTCGCTCAGTTTGAAGCGCGCCGAGCCGAGCTCGAAGCAGCTGCAGCGAGCGCACTGACAGCCGCCCAGAAGCGAGCAGACGCGATCAATGCAATGGCCGCAGTGGTCATTACGATGAAAGCAGGCGATGAGGGTAAACTTTTCGGCTCCGTCGGTACTCGAGATATTGCTGAAGCGGCCACTGCTGCTGGCGTAGAGATCGACAAATCAGAAGTCAGATTGCCCGAGGGTGCGCTTCGCGAGATCGGCACTTACGAGGTAGCAGTGCAGGTTCACGCCAATGTTATGGCGGTTCTGAATCTTTCAATCGTAGCTGAGTAATTACTGCTAGCGCTGTTCGCAGCGCTAGCTTGCCTCTCCGTCGCGCAGTTGTTCCACCGACCTCATCGTTAGTGGTCGCTGCGAGAATGGAGCGAGACCGACGATGCCAAGATATTTCGTGGTTTCACTCAGCGCAAATCTTCGGTACGCTTGTTGTTTTTAAAGCAGCCCCCCTATGGCAGAACCCGATTACACCGACTACCCCCCTGTAGGCGATTTTCAGCCAGACCGAGATATTGCGCGCATTAAAATGGCGCCGCACTCGATCGAGGCCGAAAGGTCAGTATTGGGTGGTATTCTTATTGCCAATGACGTGTGGGATTCTATTGTTGAGGTTGTTTCTGCCGCCGATTTCTATCGACATGATCACCGTGTTATTTTTCGTCAGATCGCGAAGTTAGCGGATTCTAATGATCCTATTGATGTTATTACCCTCTCCGATCGGCTAGCGGCCGCAGGCGAACTCGACAGTGTCGGTGGTTTGGCCTATATCACTGACTTGGTCACTGATACCCCGAGTGCGTCTAACATCAACGCCTACGCGAAGGTCGTTCGTGAGCGCTCGCTATTGCGTCGTCTGATCGAGACGGCTCAAGATATTGCTGCTACTGGCTTTAACCCCGAGGGCCGATCAAGTGAAGAGCTGATCGACGAAGCCGAACACAAGATTATGCAGATCTCTGAAGAAGGCATGAAGCAAGGCGGGCCGCAAGAAGTTAACCCATTGCTATCGCGAGCGCTCGAGAGAATCGAGCATCTGTTCCACTCCGGTGGGGATATTACTGGCATGTCCACTGGGTTCAAGGACCTCGATAAAATGACCAGTGGCATGCAGCCGGCCGATTTGGTGATTGTTGCTGGGCGACCATCGATGGGGAAAACCTCATTTGCGATGAATTTGGTTGAACACGCCGTGCTGAATCAAACCAAACCGATTGTGGTTTTTTCGATGGAAATGCCCGCAGATCAGTTGATAGTGAGGATGCTGTCCTCGGTCGGGCGGATCGATCAAACCCGGATCCGAAACGGCAAACTCGAGCAAGATGACTGGCCGAAGCTGTCAGCGGCGGTCACCAAACTGAAAGATGTGCCACTTTTTATCGATGATACGCCTGCGCTAACACCCACAGAGCTTCGCGCTCGCGCTAGGCGTTTGGCACGCGAGCATGGTGAGATCGGAATGATCATGATCGATTACCTGCAACTGATGCAGGTTGCGGGTCGCGGAGAAGGTCGTACCGCAGAAATCTCGGAAATTTCGCGCAACCTGAAAGCGATTGCAAAAGAATTCAACTGTCCGATGGTTGCACTGTCGCAATTGAATCGATCTCTCGAGCAGCGCCCCAATAAGCGCCCCCAGAATTCGGATCTACGCGAATCTGGCGCGATTGAGCAAGATGCCGATGTTATTATGTTTATTTATCGAGACGAAGTGTATAACGAGGATTCGGCCGACAAGGGGATCGCTGAGGTCATTATTGGCAAACAGCGAAATGGTCCCATTGGGACCTGCCGATTGACTTTCCAGGGTCAGTTTACGCGCTTCGATAATCTAGCGTTCGAGGGCTACTCGCAGCAGTAGGTCGATAGTAGTCATCGCTAGGTCATAAAGCGACAGCCTCGGCTTTGGTTTAGCCGCTCGTGCTGTTTGCACTCATAATGAAGGTAAGACAACAACAATAATAGGTGCTTTGCACTAGGAGACTACTTTGATTACTCACGTTAAGACCACCCGATTCCTGAAAATTGGCGTCCTTATGGTGATGTCCGCATTGGTGGCGTGTACTCAGAAAGCGGCCGAAGAGCCAAAGTCTGAGATACCCGCGGCAGTCACTAAAGAGCGTATTTTAAATGCCGATGGTGAGCCTGGTAATTGGATGTCACATGGCCGCACCTATTCAGAACAACGCTACAGCCCGCTGAGTCAAATAACGGATCAAAATGTAGACCAGCTGGGGTTGGCTTGGCATTTTGACCTTGGCGATACCCGGGGCATTGAGGCGACGCCAATCGTTGTTGATGGGGTCATGTATGTGACTGGCGGCTGGAGCAAAGTGTTCGCACTCGACGCGGTCACTGGTGAGCAAATTTGGGCCTATGATCCCGCTGTCGATAAAGCCTATTTTATTAACCTGTGCTGCGACGCCGTGAATCGTGGTGTGGCGGCTTGGGAGGGCAAGATATTCTCGGGAGTCGTAGACGGCAGGCTGGTCGCCCTTGATGCCGCCTCTGGAGAAGTCGCTTGGGAAGTGCAGACGACGCCAACGGACAAGCCTTACTCAATCACAGGTGCGCCTCGCGTCGTCGATGGCAAGGTCATCATTGGTAATGGCGGGTCGGAGTTGGGCGTACGTGGTTACGTGACCGCCTATGATGCCAGTTCGGGCGAGCAGTTGTGGCGTTTTTACACCGTGCCAGGAAACCCAAATGAGCCATTTGAGAACGCAATCCATGCAGAGACAGTGAAGACATGGAGCGGAGAGTGGTGGAATGTCGGTGGCGGCGGTACGGCATGGGATGCTATCGCACATGACCCAGAGCTTGACCTTCTGTACATCGGTGTTGGTAATGGTGCGCCTTGGAATCGGGTCTATCGCAGCGCTGGTTCAGGCGATAACTTGTTCCTATCATCCATTGTGGCGCTGCGTCCTGATACCGGTGAGTATGTTTGGCATTATCAGACGACACCGGGTGAAAGTTGGGATTACACCGCGACTCAGCACATGATTCTAGCTGATTTAGAGATCGATAATCGGGTTCGAAAAGTCATTATGCAGGCCCCCAAGAATGGCTTTTTTTACGTTCTAGATCGCGCTACTGGGGAATTCATTTCTGCCGAGAAGTACACCTTGGCGACATGGGCGACGCATATCGATCCTGAAAGCGGCCGTCCGGTAGAGACACCCGAGGCGCGCTATGAAGAAACGGGTGTGCCAACACTTCAGTTCCCGCATCCTTTAGGTGGACACAACTGGCATCCAATGAGCTTCAGTCCCGATACTGGCTTGGTTTATATTCCTGCTCAAGAAATACCTGTGGTCTATGGTCATGACAGCGGCTACGAGTACGACCCTGCCGGCTGGAACACCGGGGTTCGTTTCGAGCTAGCGAGTGCACCCGATGACCCAGAAACACGTGCCGCCTTCGGCGAGATGGTCAAAGGCTACATCTCGGCATGGGATCCAGTTAGTCAGACCGAAAAGTGGCGGGTGCAACACAGTAATATGTGGAATGGTGGTCTGCTCAGTACTGCTGGCAACGTATTATTCCAGGGTAATGCAGAAGGCGAGTTTGTGGCTTATGCGGCTGATACTGGTGAGCGTTTGTGGTCGCAGTTTGCACAAACGGGTGTCGTCGCAGGTCCAGTGACCTACAGCGTAGACGGCGAGCAGTATGTTGCAGTGGCAGCGGGCTGGGGTGGCTCTTTTGCTCTGGTTGGCGGGGAGTTGGCGTCGCGCAGTAAAGGCGCGGTATCAAATCCACGCGTCCTGGTTTACAAACTCAACGCCGAGAATACTTTGCCCCCGATGCCAGAACCTGCGCAAATGGCCGCAATAACGCCGATGGAACCAGTGGGTGACGAGGCCATGCTCAGCGAGGGGCACCGGCTGTATATGGCAAGCTGTCACATGTGTCATGGTGATCGCGCCGTATCGGGTAGCTCAATACCTGATTTACGCAAAATGAGCGCCGATACCTGGGAACTTTTCAAACCTATTGTGCTGGGTGGTCTGCGACATGAACAGGGCATGGTGGGGTTTGCAGAGACTCTGAGCGCCGAGGACACTGATGCTATTTACGCCTACCTGGTGAAACGCCGTAACGATCTCGCTGCAGGACTTGACTGAGAGCGCTCGGTGATTTGAATCGGAACCCAGCGAGAGCTGGGTTTTTTGTGTCTCGTGACGTGCTTTTCTCGAAGCCTCGGCAGGGATGCTCGCTATTTTTTGTTGGTCTGTTATTTTTTTGATGCGCGTTACTCGCAGCCCTACTCGGGGTGGTCGCTATCTTATTGTGGTTTGTTATTGTTGTTGATGTGCTTTGCTCGGTCAGCTCATCGCTCAACTGTTGCTCCGCCAGCGCCATCAAGTATCGCCGTCACTAAAGTGGGCGCATACTCACTGCTTACCGAGATGTCAGCGCTTACAGAGGGCTGTGTTATGCAGACAGTTGGTCATTGATTGATAATTCACTATACTGCGCGATTACCAATGCTAACCGGACGTACTTTGCTTCCAGATAATAAGATCGCGTCATTAGACGGACGACGACGGCGCAGCGAGCGCAGCAAACAAGCGATCATCGATGCTGTGGTCGATATGATTAACGAAGGTGAGTTATTCCCAACGGCGGCGCAGGTCTCGCAACGTGCTGGCGTTGGTTTGCGCACAGTGTTTCGCCATTTTTCTGATATGAATACGCTGTTCACGCTTTTTAATGAAGACCGTAGGCCGCATTATCGCGCCATGTTTGAAGAAGGTGGTGATCGAACTGGTGCTTTAGAAAAACGGATTGTAGCGCTGGCAGAGTTCCGAGCGGTGCGCTGGGAAGATCTTACCGCGGTGATGCGATTTAGTGTTGCCCAGCGCCGCCGCTACAAGGCTTTGGCAGACAACTATGCAGACTATCAGCATGGCTTGTTGGAAGACCTTAAGACATGGTTGCCTGAGTTGTCACAGCAAGAGCCTGTGATTCTTGAAGCGGTGGTGGGTGTCTGTTCATTTGAATACTGGGACCGCTTGCGTGATCTGCAGGGTTTGTCGGTTGAGGAAGCTACTGGCGTCGTTATTCTTTGCCTCAGGCGTTTGTTGCTCGCTTAAGTTTGCATATCCGAAGCGAGCACTTGGCTTAAACGCCACAACCGATCTTGTCCCCACGCTTCCGCCACTACCCGCTCGTCGGGTGCTATGAGCCTAAAACTCGGGACGCCCCAACTACCCCATGCGTACATATCTTTGCGGTTTTGCTCGAGTGGCGCGCCCCAGTTTGGCGTCTTTAATGCGCGCTGGGCGTCTTGCCAAGATAATCCGCTCCGTTCTACGATCTTTCTTAAACCCCTGTCAGATAAGCTGTTGACGCCTTCACAGAAGGCACCGTCCATAAAGCTTTTTAAATAGGCTCGCTCTTTGCCTTGTGCAGTCGCTAGTGGATAGATCGAGAAGCCTCTTATCACGCCCTCACCGATAGGGTCATAAAAATTGCCGTAACCTTGCTTGTTCAGGGTCCGCGCTTCTCGTGCGCAGTCCTTCATAATATACAGACCTTTGGCGCGACTTAGAGTGACCCCTCGCATCACCATGGGCAATACGGGCTTCAGTACCAGGGTTACGCCAGCACGGTCGGCCCAATCGCACACGGCGTCAAAACAGATTGCCGAGTAGGGTGACCTTAAGCTCAAATAAAACTCTAGCTGATATCCCTCTGCTGGTTTAGAGGGCGGGATCACGGCAGGTCGATCGAAGAGCGGGTGAGCGTAAATGCCGAGAGAGGATAGGCGGTGTTCAAGGTGGTATAGGCGATCGACCCCCCAGTACCATTCGCCCCCATAGTGAATCATGGCGCCCGCATAGTGGCCCATCTTTTTTTGGCGTGCAGTACCGGCCTCTACTTGCTGCGCTGCCTGCTGCTGTTCTTGCTCAG
>Ga0136655_1001258_pt1 | contig 11399 bp, 25 predicted proteins | sample CPBDNA_2_FD_94863 | JGI IMG/M metagenome (GOLD analysis project Ga0136655, IMG submission 94863) | Freshwater to marine salinity gradient microbial communities from Chesapeake Bay, USA - CPBay_Spr_15_0.8_DNA (version 2) | ecosystem: Environmental > Aquatic > Marine > Coastal | place: USA...
CCACAGCCCCTGTGAGGGCTTCAATAATGTTTTTGGCAGTCTCTATAGCCTCAGCACTGTCAACGGCCTCAGAGAGGCTCCTAGAGCCAACCACGCCTATCCTGCGTCCCTTCATCTCCTTCAGAGTCTCCAACCAGATGCTCCATCCACTTCCCGTGACGTTGTGGGTGAAAACATCGACGATAGCCGATGCACCTCCAGCTCGCTCCAGCAATCCAAGGTCATTCAGCCGTGGAACAAACGTGGCAAGATCGATTTCTCCATTGGCATCGCGCTCCGTATCCTTGATGGCATCAAAGACGATTTGATTCGTTGGGAACCAGAAGCATTCAAGATCGATTCCATCTGCCATCGCCTGCTTGTGTAAGTTGGGATGGTGCATCATCGTTGACAGCACTGATTTCTCAGCACTCTCGTTACTGGGCATTGCTTGGTTGTAGTTTTTCATATTCCGTATTGGTCTGATGTTTGTGGTTTGCGCTGGATTGGTGTTACATTCGATGATTGATCCTCAAAAAGTCCAGTCCATCCATTTTTTATCGAGTAGTTGATCATTGCAATTGCTCTGAACTCTCCGATCTCCTCCATAGCTTTCAGTTGCATGGTTGCGGTTGACTTGGTGAGTCTCTTCTTCTTCTCTCTGCGATGTCCCAGCCACATATCCCATGCCTCTGCAAACTTCTCAGATTTAAATGGCAAATCCATCTCAATTTCTTCCACTCTTCCTTCCTTCATTCCCTTCCTTTCCTTCCTTTCCCCTGAGCACGCGTCAGCACGCGTAGTTTCACCCGTGCTTTCACCCGTGTTTACACGCGTCAAATCGGATGAAAATAAGTCAGGCTGGTGGTACGAAGGCAAATAACTCTCCTGTTCGCGGTTGTTTATGACTTGGTGGCGATGGAATGATGGAACACATCCGTATGTTTTCCCGTCCACTTCGTATTTTTCAATGAAGCTATTTTCATGCAAAATGTCCAAAATGATTTCAAAATCGATATTGTCATATGGCAGGATCTGAACGCCCAACCGACGAGCGTCCCATTTGAATCTGCCCTCGCGATCACAGGCGCACCATAGGCCAATGAATGCCAAGCGGATAGGGACATTTGAAATCCTCTCAATGTCTGACAACTCAGCGTGCATAAAAAACTCTGGCTTTACTGTTCTAATTCTCATGGTTCTTCGTTTTCAGTTTGGTTTTGAGCATCGATGCACATTGCAGAGCAGGTCAGGTAGAGCATTCCTTCAACAGTCATCTTGTTGATGTGGCACAGCGCATCAATTACATCCCATGCGTCCTGTACCATACTGATCCTGCGACCAATGCGTTTGTCTTCTTCTCGTTTAAGTGGGCGACCACGTAATTTCTTTTCCATTTTGGTTATTTGTCTTTTACGAATTGTCCGTCGATCATGCGCCCAGTGCGAGCCTCAATGACCTTGAGGGCCGAATTCAAGCACCCGCCCAAAGGAAGTCCAGTCATTTCGCAAATTAAAATCATGACCACCATCATATCGCCCAATCCGTCTTGGATTTCGTCGAGTGCCGCCCACGTTTCAGCGGTTGTTTTTGCGTTCTGGAGCTTCTCAAGTCCCACTCTCGTCTCGTCACATTCCTCTAGGAGCTTCTCCGATTGCCTCTGGATTGTCCCAGTGCCATACGGCCCAGTGATCCCCTTGTTGATGCCCCATGCCTGTGCTCGTTCAATGTCACTTTGAATATCCATATTGTTCGTGATAAATGTTTGCTGATTTTTCTATTTGCTCAAGTTTTGTGTAGAGTTTGTCGATGCCAGAGAACAGATTGTCCAACTGATCGTTACTCAAGATGTGATTGCTTGCCGCAACCTCATCCTTTAATTTGTTTGTAAGATACTTCAAGAATCTCACTTCATGTATTGGTTCGTTTTGCATAAAATTGGTGCACTGGAGAGGAATCGAACCTCCATTGATCCGTTACGGTGCTACGCATTAGAAGTGCGTTCCGATACCAGTGCTAAAATTGTTTGGCGCACCTAGCAGGATTTGAACCTGCATCACTGAATTATCATTTTCAATGCTCTGTCCATTTGAGCTATAGATGCGAAAAGGTTTCCACCATAGGGGTATTTCACGCCCACTGACCGCGGCTCCGTCTGTACTAATCCTTATACGATATGGTGGGATCTCTCTGCCCAGAACCCCGAGATAAGGGTGAAAAAACGACTACTGGACTGTCCGAATGAGCCTCCTATCCGATTCGAACGGATGACCTACAAGTTACAAATTTGTTGCACTACCACTGTGCTAAGGAGGCATAAAGTTTGCTGGTTACGATTTCCAGCGTAAGTATTACGTTCTTACCGCTTGGCCACTTGTCCAATCTATACGCTTCTCGCTTTCCGTTTATCAATCGGTGCGCTAGAAACTATTTACTGACAAGATTCACAAGTCTCATCCATGCTGCATGAAGTCTGCTGCATAGGGAGCGGGTCGTTAAAGTCGTCGTCTTCAGAGATTGTGATTGGTTCAGTGATTAATGTGTGTTGCATTGGTCTTGTTGGTTGTCTTTAATGTAGCCCTTGATAAGCACCATGTAATTGATGATATCATCGCAAGCATCTTCAAACGATTCGCCTTGAACTTCAAGCTTATTCTTTTCAATAAACGATTTAATCCTTTGGATCTTGTCCATAACGCGAAGCAGAATGCCAGTGGCAGGATGCACACCAAATATCTCAGCGGAACGAAAGTTACTGTAGGGATCGCCAGTATCAGAGTAATCAGCATTTTTAGCCTTAATAATGTCTTTGCATTTTCGGAATGTATCATCTTGCAGGTCGAATAGTATTTCACGTTTTGTTTTCATTGTTTTAGTCCGTATGTCATTATGAGAAGAGCATCTGCATTAGCATGGGTGATCGTAATGTCTGGGTACAGTTGTTGCGAGAGTCTTTTAGTAATATTTTTGTCGCCTTTAGTCATGCACCCAAGGTCTTTCATCCATACCTGTGGTCTTACCCGTGTGAATGGGATTGAAGCTGCTGTCAGTGCCATCTCAAGGTGTCCAAATCCATTGCCAAATGAGAAAGCCGATACCACACCCATCTGTGGGGATGAGGAGACTTGTTCTAGGTAGCAGTGAATTACATCCTTATCTCCAAAAGCACTGTTCTTGATTGATTCAATCAAATCCCATAGGTCTTTAACAGTATCAGGCATCTTTTCAACGCACACCTTGCCCAGACTGCTCCAAGCAATTGCACCGTTCTTACCAACGTCAATTCCAATAATCATATTCACAATTACTGTTTATTTCGATGTATTTTTCAATATTTTGAATTTGATTTCTGATAATTATTTCAATCAAATCGTTTTCAGAATATGATTCTCCAATAAATCTATCCAAACAAGATGTGTGCTTATGATTGATAGTATCTCCATATAACGATGTCCTGATGCCATCCTCCAGCATAGTTCTCATGAGCTTTTTGATTTTAATATTCATCGTTCATCCTCCTTTTTAAATTTAAAGCCTTCTCCTAGTCCTTCCCAGATCGAATTGTAGATAGCATCTCTAATGTCGTCCTTGGTAGGCTCATCCGTATGTTTGTACGCCTTGCGAAGACCAATTTCAATGCCTCTTTCGACAGAGAATTCTAGCCAGTATTCTGTATTTGCTATTAACATAATTTTATTCCTTCCAGCTTTTGATTTTGAGTTTGATTGCCAACTCCATGCAAGCTTCTTCTTCAGTCTCAGCCTTGGCCGATACTTGAGTGCCTGATCGATAGCACATCCATCCTTCACCCTCTCGTTTGCATAGAATTGATTTGTAGGCCATCCATTTCTTGCGAGGGGAGTAGCTTGTTACTTCTGTGAATAGTTCATCTTTCATCGTATTTGCATTGTAGTGAAAAAAAGTTGCTTTTCCCTCCTTGGATTAAATTGGCGTATGGATCTGGAGTGTATGACATCATCTTCCTAGTGTTAACCAAGACCTTGTTAGCTTTTCTTTGCAGATAACAAACGCAACTGGGGCAGAATTCGTCCTGACTTTTGGCTTCGCATAGTTTGCACTTACCCTTCATCGTCCAGTTCCTCCCATGTTGATGCTTCATCGCAGTCGCAGTCATCGCAAAGTTTGCACACGTCCTTGACGGTCTTACGAAAGATGTTGTCGTAATTGTTTCCATACGTTTCGGCGTTGACTGGTCTAAATGTATCCCCCTTGCCTGCGCTCATAACCAGATGCAGATTGCTTGTTTCACTCGTTGGATAAATGCCTTTTTCCGTTGAGCCTTCTTGTTTCGTTCACCAACCATTTTGATGATCTTCATGGTCAGGACGGGATCGCGTCCAATAATTTCTAGTGTCATTTTCGTATTTTGTTTTGCCACCCATCAGTGGGTGACTGGAATCAACCTACACGATAAGAGTTCAAGGTCGAGATTTTTTTTATTAAAAATGAAAATAATTTCAGGCGTCCTTTTCATCGTTGGTCGTCAAGCAGTTATGATCCTCGTCTTGCTCTTTCATCCTCTTTCTTTCGGGCAATTCCAGTTGCTCGCGGGAGTATTCTGGAGAGTTTTTCATCAACCATCGATGGCAAGCTCGCTTCACGTCAGCGAATTCTTCTTGCGTAATGTACGGAACCTCCTTGCGGGATTGGACGAACCTGACCGAGTAATGACTACCTATCATTTGATTTTTTCAAGTGCTGCGAAACGATCCTCGTCAGATGCAAGGATAAGATCAATGTCGGAAACAAGCGGACACCCAGATTTGTTTTTAGGCATCGATAACCCAACAATTACACGCAGTGCGTTAACCCACTTAACCCGCAGTTGCAAATTGTTTCTATCGAGCAGACCAACCACTTGTTCTGCAATCTGAATGTCCGACTTATTATCCATACACCAATCAATCAAAACTTTCACCATCCAACGTCACACTGTCAACGCAGAAATGCAAATCAAGTCGAAGCCACTTATCTTCATAACCACAACCCGCCCTAGATGTCGCTAGGAAGCCCCCTGTGGACGTTGACCCGCCAGATAGATCTAGACTATCATCAATCATTTTGGCAGCCTCCTTAAGTAGTTTCCGTGCGCCTTTCCTGAGATCATATTCTTCTGGGACACACCCAGTTTCAGACCACGTCCAGTCAAGCGACTCCATGACTTTCTGTACCTCCCCGAAATTGAATTCGTCCATGATGTCCTCGATCTGCTTTTGAATAAGTTCTTCTTTTGTCATGACTTTAGTTTTTGTTCGATTGATTCTAGTTTTTGTTTCACTAGTGGATTCACCTCCACCAGAAGTTTTAGCCTTGTCTTTGCCGTGCTTACGCATGAGTGGTCTTTACAATTCAAAATAGCAGCTACGAATTTCTGCTTCATGTCTCTGGCCAGAATGTTCATGGCAATAGTCCGTGCATACGAAATGAATACTGTTTTTACGGAACTTGTCCCATTGACCTTTTGATTCTTGGATAACTCGTCGATTGTAATTCCAAACTCAGCGCAAATAGCACTGGCAATCCTCTTGATGTTCTCAACCTGTTCGAAGGTCGTATCTGCCCTATAGACCATAGTAATAAGGCAGGGGGTATTTCTACCCCCCACCAGTTAGTTTATTCAGAACGGGATCTCGTCCTCGGAATCAGCGGATGCCATGAAGTGGCTTGGCTCTTTTGGAGCATATGCGGCAGCACGTTTCCAATTGCCAATGATTGGGCCTTTCTCACCTGCTAGACGACGATCCTTGCCAATGTCTTGGATGATGAATCCATCATTGCCATACTGGTCAGTGCCGTCTTTGTTTTCTTTGAGGTTGAGAGTCAGGTATGAACCTTTGGCTCCGTTGTACAAAGCGGTCTTGTCGATCTTTGCTACGTTAATTTTCAGTGTTTGCATATTATTGTATTCTATTTGTTGTTATTGTGTAGGGAGAGTTATCCAAGTTGGGACTTCGATTGTCTGGAGTCCATCGATTTGTTTTGGGAAGCTATTCGTGCTGATGCACTTTTTCCAATATTTAACCGCATCCATGTAGCCAGAATATTTTTTACGTCCTGATCCATGTCGTCCAAGTTCGATGAATTCTGGTGCAAGTCTGACGAATGCTGTTTCGTATGGTGCTGTGGTTTCGATAAAGACAAAGACAAACTCGTCTCTGGATTCTCCACTAGCAGCATTCCACAAGTCAAGATATAAAGCAGCCTGCCAGTGATACCCATAGTCAAGGATTTTGCGTTGTAGGTCATGTAGTGATTCTATTTTGTTGATTGTCTTTAGGTCATACAGTGCCGATCCAGTCTCAGGGACGATATCAATCATGCCCTTGATCTTCACTCCTTCGATCTCTCCGAAAACGGCGACTTCGGGATTGTACACGCGGGGGAACTCATTGCAAGCACGAATTACGTCAGCCATGTCATTTGCCTTGTCGTAGTCATCCTGTGAGACGATCATCTTCCCAGATTCAAGGTTTGTAGCCTTCCAATCCTGAGCCTCTTTCTTACGATAGTCAGCGTAGGGTGACACGATGTACTCCGAATCCATTAATTCAGGCGTGAGAAGCGCACAGTGAGCTAGAGAGCCAAGGGCCATGGCCGCACTTGCCTTTTGTTGCTTAGGCGTGTGGATGAAGCGATACGGGGATTGATAAAAGAACCAGAGCAGCGACTTGCTTACTGGTGCGTCTAGTTCTTTTGGTGTGGCTGATATCTCGTAATAAGATTTGCCCATGTTGTGTGCGATCATTCTGTTTCCTTGGTTTCCTTTTGTTTCTTCAGTTGCTTTGTCCCTGCCTCAAGCAGTGCCATCTGCGCTTTCATGTCGATGATCTTCATCTCCATTCTCCGCATTTCCTCCATGAGGTAGGTGGCTGGCTGGTTGTGCTTGATCGCAAAGATGCGGTCTGTTTCTGGTGTTTTGCTCATGCTGGTTCGGTTTGTGCCACAATCATGGCTGCTTTGTTTCTTAATTCCTCTTCTTTCCCGTCAAGCAGTTCGTGCGCTCGTTGCACCTTATTTGCAGGCAAGGTGAGAAATGAGTCGATCCCAAGTTTTTTCAAAAATGCTGCCTCATTGACTTGCAGGTAGGTAACGCGATGGCGCAGCCTAATCAGTTCGTCTGTAGTGGCATGGATCACCGCAGGAGCCTGTGCAGCCTTTACTGGGTTTGCTTTCACTGTGTTGATTGCTGACTGACCATCGTCATCTTCCTGTGCAACGCCTGTAACGGCTGCTAGCGAGTATCTACGGAGGTAGGTAGTGGCAGCACCGACACCCTGAGCATCTGCTTTGGCAGGTACGCATGAGGCAATGGCCGTAATGTACCCACCCTTTTCATGGCAGAGGGCTGTCGTAACGCTCACAAGCGATCCGTCAAAGGATGTCTCTTGGACAATGCTTAGACCGCACTCACTAAATACTGGACGTACTGTATTCAGTACCTCGGCAAGGTCAGCGTAACGGTTTTTGAAGTGCGGATTGAGCGATCCCTTGTGGGCGTTCTCAACTGCGTTCTGAGCCTTCGCCAATGCAGCGAATAGTTCTGGTGTGGTGTGTTCTAGGTTCATGGTATTAGGCCGCTAATTCGCGGTGAGAGGAGTAAATCACAGGTCAGAATCGATGCAAAGGAAAATCTTCGTAAAATTGAAAATAGTTTTTGGTATTGATTTGCAATGAGTTGAGTGCTGATTCTAGAATACTGAAAGAAAGTTTCACTTTTTTACACGAGATCGCTTGACTTCGTATTGGGTGAATTTACTTTGCGCTTGAAGAAAAACCGCAACGTGGATTTAAAATTATGATTTACATCATCAGAATAAACAATCAAGACATCATCAAGATTGGGTACACAGCTTCCCGAAAAAGCTTGATCAAGAGAATCAAAGCAATACAAACTGGTAATCCTTTCACCTTGACAGTTGAATCCACGTTTAGTGGCAGCAGGTTAAAAGAAAGATATTTGCACGATCAGTGTAAAGCTAGGCATATGTCTGGTGAATGGTTCAGATTGACAAGAGAAGAGGTCAAGAGATTAACCACCAAATACAGAGATTGGTCGCCAACAGTAAATGGTGTTACTCATGTTTCTGACATCAGCCATACCATCAAAAAGGACAAGGTTCAAAAACTAGACCGTTTTTCTGACGGCAGGAATAAGATTGAAGATTATCTAGAGGCTCCCCCTTGGAAGAATTGAATTACAACTGCTTTAGATCCTAAGCTAGACCATTTTGCTGACGTTAGCAATATGGTTGAAGATGATCTCGAAAACAAAAAACCCCTGCGTGACGTTAGTCAGAGGCAGAGGCCAAAGGTTTTGGTGGTTATTTCAGTATGCTGAGTAAACTCTGGTGTGGTTTTTACCAATTGGAATCAGGCGAAACTTCAAAAGCTTTCTATCAGCCATTCTTCTGAGACGATTGAATGCAGCATCATAACTTAGTATTTGGCCCTCTTTCTGAGCACTCGTGATAAAGTCATGCACGGTAAATTCGTGGTTTTGTTTGACTGGAGGGACGGACTCTCTCAGTGCGATCTCAATTCCACTCAGGGCATCTAGTACGTTGTTGTTCATTGACGGAAAAAGTAGGTTGTTTTTGCGTTATAAAATACCAGTTGGGGAAATGTAGCAACCATCTTCTTTGACGACATTCCAAAAATTCCACTTGCCTGTCTTGTCGTTGATGATCCCAAATCCCCAGCCTGTACGCCATCCTAATCGGTTTGGGTACCTCTCAGCATAGGTCATGGACTCAATGTCTGCCATGCAGCCCAGAGCAAAGGATTGACCACCGTCGATGTGTTTGGCCGTATAACTATCAGGAGCATGGACGTGTCCGAACAGGCAGGAACCGAAACGATCAAAGTGAGCCTTTGCAGAGTTCTGACCTGCGAGGAATCCGTGAATAAACTTTGGGCCACCCTCTGGTAGCTGCAAGTACTTGTTCACGTTATACTGTACCCAGTCGATCTTGCGATCTTTAAACTCGTTTTCAGCGCATTTAACTAGCGTCTGGCAGGATTCCCGCATGATACCAGTTGCAGAGCCTTCAGCGTGCTCCCAGAGCCTTACATCGTGATTTCCCAATGTCAGGTAGTCGAAACCAATGTCCAAAAACTCAAGTCCAGCTTGGAAATCCTCTGAGATACCCAGTTGTTTGTCAGCGTCCGATGCACCTTTTCTGATGGACGTAAAGTCCCAGAGGTCACCCAAATGGACGGTATAGTGAGGTTTGAAGTCGGCTTTGAATGCCTTGAGCTTCTTGACTGCCTCCTTATTGACGAGGTTGCCGTGATTATCTGCACAGACTAGGAACTTTTTAAATGCCATGATGTTTGATTATTAGCGGGTCGAGTAGGATTTGAACCCACGGTGGCTTTCACCACGTCCGATTTCAAGTCGGAAACCTTAGACCACTCAGTCATCGACCCGATATGCGAACTATTTCTAATTACTTCGTGATGTCAACCACTAAATCTAATCCGTGAACGAATTTTTGAGATGTGACGCACCTTTTTGTACACTCCATCTCCCTCACGGGAACCTTCACCATTGGTATTGCCCTCGCAGGTGGACACATTTCCGTCCTCGTCTGGTGATCCTAGAGCAATTCCGATGTGTGAGAACGTGAAGCAAATGATGTCGCCGCGCTTAATGTCACCCTTGTGAGACTTCTTGAGCATGACAGTCTTATCAACTGACCTACACCAGTTCTCGAAATCCCATGCACCTGCTGTTCTTGGCCTCTGGAAGGTCACTGAGCGTCCTTGAATTGATTTCTGGACTACCCAGCAGCAAAACGCAGCGCACCACGGCCACGGGCCTACAGGGAGCCAAGTCGCAGCCTGATATTCAGCAATCTGCTTGCCACCATTCTTCTTTGTCTCACGAACTCCCACTTGGGACTCCGCGATGTTGGCAATTTCTCCTGCTAACGTCACAGCTTTTTAATGATGCGGTACAAGGAGAACAGACCCACGGCGATGCCGATAATCAAGGAAGTAATCCTCAAGTGATACTCAAGGTCTTCCTGAAAGCTAGTGATTAAACCTAGCGATGTAGCAACAATGCCTGTAAATGAATCCATTCCCCTTGCCCCCGTGTTCATTAGCGTTGATCTTGCGCTTTGATCAGACCGATTCCAGCAGAAATTGCAGGAACGATTGACAGCAGGTCTACTGACCCACCATTAAGTAATTGGGTTGCGCTAGCAACAAGTGCACCGACGATGGTAAGGATACCAAGGATTGTAGTTTTCATATTATTTGGTTGTTTTTTGTTCTGCTGAAAGGCGTTCGATAACTGGAGTGATAATCTTAGCTGCGTCAAGTGCTGCTTGAATAGCAACAGGATCAGAAGACTTAGCCACTACAATCACCTGAGTGCCATCTGGAAGCGTGTTTGTGGTCGTAGTAACCGTGCAAGCGCATAGCACACATGATAAAATTACTAGGATTGCTTTCATGTTATTTTTTAGTTTTGGAGACTTTTACTTTGCCAGTGTGTAATTCACTTTTGAGTTTCTTTTGCTGTGCGCCAGTCAATGGACTGCCCTTTGAGAGCAAATACCCAACCTGAGCGCGACTTTTAGTTGCTGTTGCTTTTGCTTTCATAGGATTATTATGCCCAGAAAATGTTGGGAACGTCAGGATTAAATTCAGGGCGGGGGATGGAAATCTCACTGCCAGCATCGTCAGTCACCGTCCAGTCGGAAGACCAGAAGATAAACGGGTCAGCTTCGGGAGGCACTGGGATACCTACGAGATCACGGAAAAGAATCCAGTAGTCAGAACCATTGTGCTCACCGATCTCATGCAAGGCGTACTCATGAGTAGCTAGCGTGGATACAATAGCACCATCGACCTCTTGAGCAAACCCATTGGCAACTCCGAATTGTTCAGCGATTTCCTTTGATGGGAACTTTAAGAGGTAGTCGGTCATACGGTAAATGCTTGGAGTTTCGCGTTTGGAAGGCGTTTGCGGAAATAGCGAATGGCGGCGATTGTTCCATTGAGATATTGTCTAGAGCCTCCTGCACTTGCATCTCCTATTGTCATGGTCGTCGGTGAAACAACAATTGCCCCTAACTGATCCGTTCCACTCTGTGAATTGTTAACATAAAACGCATAATCATCCAGTTTGAATCCAGCAGAATACTTGTTTGTAACAAGCGGCTGAACTGAAGAATTATTGGTTATTGAAACATTTGTAGATGAATTAGATGTGTTTGCAAAACCAGCATATCCAGTTGTTGGGTTTCTAAAATACCTTAATCTGTTATTTGTTGTTGTGTCGTTAATATCTAATACTAGTTGACCAATTGAATAAGATATAGGAGCATTGAATATCTGAGATGTCGCAAACGATCCCTCAAGTGGATTATAAAACATAGTAAAATCAC
>Ga0136655_1001259_pt1 | contig 11397 bp, 10 predicted proteins | sample CPBDNA_2_FD_94863 | JGI IMG/M metagenome (GOLD analysis project Ga0136655, IMG submission 94863) | Freshwater to marine salinity gradient microbial communities from Chesapeake Bay, USA - CPBay_Spr_15_0.8_DNA (version 2) | ecosystem: Environmental > Aquatic > Marine > Coastal | place: USA...
ATATATAAGCGAAAAGATAAAAAAGGATTTGTAACCCCAGGAGAAAAACGCTGGGTACAAGGACCTTTAAAATCTCACTTTGCCGCCCTAGCTGAAAATATTCATTTGAATTGGAGACTCAATATGCTTCAAAAATGGAAAAAAAACTTTAGCACCCGATGAGTAGAGCAATCCTATTTTGTACCAAGGCGAGCACGTTTGTAAAACGTGATATCACAATGCTTAAAGAGGACTTTGAGCAAGTCGATTTGGTAGTTTCCAAGGGAAATTCAAATAGTGAAATCATTTGCCAATTTTTAAAGGATCTTATTAAACTGCCCTTTAAGCTATATAAATATGATTTGGTCGTCTGTTGGTTCGTTGGATACCATTCAATGCTACCCTTCCTTTTTGCCAAGTTATTTCGTATTAAAACAGTGGCCTTTTTAGGGGGAACAGAAGCGCATAACTACCCTGAATATAATTATGGTAATTATCGCAAACCGCTCTACAGTTTTGCAACTAAAACATCACTAAATTTAGCAAATTATATATTCCCAGTTCACGAGTCACTCATCTTTAGTGAAGAGAGTTTTGTACCATTAAAATACCCTTCTCAAGGGATACATAGCTTCAACAAAAACATTAAGGGACACATTGAAGCGATTTATTGTGGATTTGAATCACAAAAAAAATGGAGTATTAGTGATAAGCAAAACAATTCATTCTTGAGTGTATCAACCAATTTATTTGGTATGGATTTCGTGCGGAAAGGCATAGATACCTTTATTGCAATAGCTGAGGACTTCCCACAACATCATTTTACCTTGGTTGGCAATGGTTACAGTGGGAAAAAGCTTGAAAACCTAACAATAATGTCAGAAATAAGCTATGACGAGCTTATAGATATCTATATCAAACATCAGTTCTATGTGCAACTATCAATAGCAGAAGGATTTCCAAATGCGTTAGCAGAAGCAATGTTATACGGCTGTATCCCTATTGGATCATCAGTGTTTGGGATACCAGACATGATAGGGGATACTGGGTTTATACTTCAAAAAAAAGACAATAATAAAGCTATTCAACTGGTGCAATCTATCTTAACCAAATCTGATGCACAAAAAAATAGTTTGGCTCAAAAAGCAAGCCAAAAAGTTTTGAAAGAGTATACATTTGAAAACAGAATGCAACGTTTTAATAGCATATTAAATAAGTGATAGTAGGTAACGGTATATTGGCATCTTCATTTAAGAGGAGTGAGTATAATTGGGATGATGTAATCATAATGGCCTCCGGAGTCTCTAACTCAAACGAGACCGACAAAGAAGCTTACGAACGTGAAAGGCAACTTATAAAAGCGTACCAACACACTAATAAAACACTAGTATACTTTAGCACTACGAGCATATACGAAGAAGCAAAACAACAAACGATGTATATTCAGTATAAAAAAGAAATAGAGGAATACATCTCCACAGTATTTAGCAAATCTCTAATTATAAGACTTCCTATAGTGCTAAGTGACAACAATAATCCTAGACAACTCTTCGGGTATATAAAAGACAGAATTAAACGAAATGAGGAATTAATCGTTCATAAAAATGCTTCTCGCTTCTTTTTTGATGTAGAAGAAATACCAAGAGCCACGCATATCATTCTTGAAAATATGCAAAGCCGAAATGAGAGTAATGTTTCTATTAATGTGGGATTCCCAAGAAAATTTACAATGCTAGAACTAGTGAAAGTGTTAGAAGCGGCACACCCAAACCTGCGGACTAAAGTAATAGACTTGGGTGAGCAATATGAGACCGACTTTTCACACTTTTTATCGCTGATAGACGATAGATATTCCTTCAAGTCAAATAATCCTGAAGCTCTAATTAGGTATTATTTGTAAATAAATATCAAATAAAAATGATATCGAAATACTTTTTACTAATCTACATACGTATGATTATAAGCTACGGAAGATTGGGTTAGCTTTTGGAAAGCAGATTTTGGATCAGCTACTATTTGTTGCAATTGCGTGCTGAGTTCATGTAAACTATAAACTTCTACAAAACCGACATCCGTAAAGTCTCTCACAAAGGACACGCGTTTAGTTGTATTGAGAAACAATACTATTTTTCCATAAACCAACGCATCGATTACAGATAGTGAATATTCGCTGATAAACAAATCCGCTCGTTCCCAATCTTTCTCTATAGGTAGATTAGAAACGGATACATTAGGTGAGTTATATTTTTTTACCTGTTCTTTCACTCTTTCTATCCAGCCATTCCCTTCCGCCTTCTTATCATCGGAATTTGGGTGAAGTCTTATAATGAAGTTTATATCTTCGAACTCTTTTGATAACTCAAATAATAGAACAATAAGGCCATCGGTATCGCATCGACTGATTAGGCTAGACCAATTGCCCGAATGATTCAGAGATAAGCACACAGTCTTAACCTCTTTTACCACTATGTTTAAGTCTTCTCTCATACGTTTATTTGCAAGTATGGTTCCTAACGGTAACATATCAAGACCTGCATTGCTTAAAAAAGCAAAATCTACTTTGTCTTGTGCTATCTTTTTACAACCTATGAAACTTTGAGCATAATAGTATGGCGGATAGGTGGTAGGTCTAAAAGCGTCTTGAACAATAACCATCTTTTCTCGTCTAACAAAAGGGGCCATACCCAATAATGGAGAGCTACTGTGCACGGGAGCTGCAAGATATTCGGCATTAAAATTATAACATATTGGACAAATCCATTTTGAATGTGTTTTTAGCTCGGTCTTTAGATTTAGTCTCTTCGTACTTATGAGACTATATTTTTCACCGTCCACAAGTTTCACTACTCTCCGAGGCATGATAGCTAAAAAAAATGCACGTATATAGTAGCTTATTTGCCTAATAATCATAATAGATGTCACCTTCTTTTGGAGCAATCTCCAAGTCGGTTCTATTCCGCTATTTACGATTTTGGCCGTTACACTTTTCCAGTACCGGTATGAGATTCCTAGATTGTGCATCTCATACGACTGACAAAAGGCCGTGTACCTAGTATTCTTGTCTACAAGATTTTGTGTTTTAAGCTTTTTATGTATAAACTCATTTTTGAAGAAAGCAACTTCTGTAAAATATAGTGCCTGATATATTGAGGTTTGATGTATCCATTTTTTTACTTTCAAATAAGATTTATAATCTATGTCCTCATTTTCTAATTCGTCATTCCAATTATCAAAACGAAAAAAGGTAATTTCAATATTTTTTAAATATTTTTGGATCTCGATCTTTTCACTATTGAAATATGCGTGCGTAGAGATTAAAATTAAGTGACGCGTGTCAGGCATTAAGCACCTCTTAATATCCGTAACCAGTGTATATAAATTTACAATATATACTTCATCTGCGATTTTCATTTCAATAGCTTTTTCAATATTTTATTCTTAGCTTTAATTCGCTTTACAAGTCTAGCATTGAGTTTATTTATACTTTCGTCTAGCTCATTTATAGGAGCATTTTTTATCAAAAAAAGCAACTCTTCCGCATCCAAGTTACGCTCACACCTTTTTATTACATACGGATTTATGTTTTCGCTATACAGGTCTTTTAGCAGGACTGATACATTGTTTTTTTCTATACTAGAAAGAATGTCACTATTTAGCAAATTTAAAAAGAGTACCTTCTTTTCGATATCTAAATTATGAAATTGACCTTCTAATTTTTTTACATCAGCTAAAAACCAATACAGTCTAAAATTGCCAAGCCATGGCAGTAATGAGTTTTGAGGATATGCGTCATATTCTTTCAAATTAGCTTGATTGGTACTTTTTAAATATTCCGAAAGAAAAATCCTATCAAAATCTTTTTGGGAATTTTTAATAAAGATCTGCTCACGTTCCACACTATCCGTTAAAAAAAAAGGACTTTCTCCGTCTCTCCACCCCAAAATAACCTCTTGATCAAAGGTGTATTGAGACCTAAAAACTTGTATATGGTCTAGATAATAAGAGTCGAAATTTTCGGTTAATTGAATACACTTTATCTTTTCGCTTTGTAAAGTACCTAGATTAAACAGCCCCAAGGGTATCTTTTCTTTTGCATCCTCTTTTATTCTTTTAGGATGTATAAAAGTGCCTTCTGTCTCCTTCCTGATCGTAAATATTTGACTATTTCTCAAAGCAAACTCTGGGGGTAGATACCAATTTAATACATTCTTAAACGTATTTTCAATATACCTTTTCCCCAATGTATAGTTGGTATGGAAAGTATCGTCATTCCATAAAATGGATAGCGAATGAATAAATGGCCTGATGAGTATTTGGAAATTTTGCGGGTAGTTGTTTATCAAGTCAATACACTCTGGGTTCAGTTCTTCTATTTCCGCCAGTGTACTTCCTATAATTCCTATATTTACTTTTAAATCATGCTCTACATATGCATTTAAAATTAGAAATAATTCCGATTCTTTTCCCCCAGACAACGCAGTGAGCCAACGCTTGGAGCTAAGGCAAGATGCATCAGCATTAAGATTGATAATATCTACTAGTTGCTTTTTAACAGGCATTTTTTAAAATCTGGGTTTATTGCTACATATTCAGCTATAATTTCATCAAAACACGGTATACCATCTGCTAATCGTATCGGATATGTTTTCTTCTCTGGATCTCCTGGGGCCATTACGGGTTCGCTACCTTGGCTTGGTTCCTCTCTAAGTCTGTGCACCATATTAGTTAGACTTTCTACAAATGAATCTTTATTTATAAATGAATCAATATCAAATGCGATGAAAAAATGGCTAACTTGTCGTTGTGCTTCGGCAGGAGAGGTAAACATGGCTAGCATGTCCTTGGCTATGACACTGCCAGACAGCAATGCACACAGTATTTCTACCATCATGCCTAAGCCAAATCCCTTGTAATCGCCGGCCGGACTGAGTGAAGCTGCTTGATGTGGGTCATTGACCGGCTTACCCTCTTTGTCATACGCCCAATGATCTTCTAAGAGATCGTCACTTCGACGATAATTTTTTATTTTATTCCAGGAGACAAGTGAAGTAGCCATGTCTAAGCATAAAGGTTCTTCACCGTGTAACGGAGCACAAAAACAGATAGGATTCGTACCAAAGAAACTATGCTTGCCATTAAAACTTTTTACTAAGGCGTCTGCATTGGTAAAAGCCATGCCAATGTAACCTTTCTTAGCTGCATGCAAACCGAAGTAAGAACTAGCTCCAAAATGAGAAGAATTTCGAACAGCACAAGCTCCCATTCCGTTTTTTTCTGCCATTTCTATGCACTTATCCATAGCCACTATGCCACTGTGATGACCAATTGCGTGGTCTGCGTCTAGCAATGCCGTGGAAGCTTTCTTTTGTATGAATTTAAAATCAGGGTTTTTATTTAGCCGTCCACTTTGAAAAGATCTAAAATAATGAGGGAATAAATTGATGCCATGAGAATCCACACCACGCAGGGATGTTTGAACCATTGATTCAGAAGCAAACCTAGCTGTCGCATCATTTACTCCTATAGATATATAGGTTTCATATATTTTTTCTTTCAGTAAAAGTCCGTCAAAATTGGTCATAAACTTATTTGAGTTGAATTATTATTGTGAAGTTGTTGTGTTACTAGATCAATAAACTTGGTAGAAACAAGGCTCTGCTCAATACCCGGTCTTAATACATTTAGTTTTTCTATAGTCACTTTACCATTTCGAAGGTTATCTACGTCGCAAATAAACGAATGAATACTTTGGTATCCATAGCCATTCAGTTGTTGTGTATGTTCATCATCTGCTAGCCATGAGGAGAAATATGGATTTATACTTTGTGCACCTCCTGAATTTGTGACCTCTTCTACACCCCGATTTTTTTGATTGCAGTCTATTCTACCTTCAGTGCCTATTAAGGATATTCGCTGGTCAGACATAGCCGTAGTATTATTAGAGTCTATCCAGTTTAGATTAAAATGAGCATAAAAGTCATTTTCTGTCGAGTTTGGGTCTCCCCATACAGATGAAACGTGCACAGAGTCCCAAGTGTCTATTCCCATAGATACTAGTTTCTTTTTGGTACCATACACACTTAGAGATTTTGGTTTCTTTCCGGTGATAAAATATATCAAATCTACATAATGCACGCCTAGATATTGAAAAATATTAGTTTTAGCGGCCCAATCTTTAAACTGTACAGAAGGTATAATCACCTTTTGACTATAGTTAACATCAAAATACAAAACCTCACCCAGTTTTTTCTGTAATACGCTAGATTTTAGATACAGATTGCTCTCGTCCCATCTTTTATGAAATTCAACGGCACAATACGTATTATTCTGTTTTGATATCTTAAGTAGCTCTATCCCTTCATCGTATGTTGGGGTTAAGGGTTTGACCACCAATGTTGGTATTTTATGTTCTAGAGTGAGTTTGGTGTATTCAAAATGAAGATGATCCGGCAATGATACCACCGTAGCCCCAAAATTATTTTGTACAAGAAAATTTTGAATCCAGTCGGGCTCTTTATCGCTTAAAAATTGAAAAGAAACAGGAACCGAGGTCCCTAAAATACTATTCGTATAATCTGCCGATTCCAACGTATGCATTTCGCTATTAGCTGAATAAGACACAATTACTATATCCGTTATAGCCAGCTTTTTGCTGCTCTGGATTATAGAACTTAGTATGGTCCCCGTTTTAGACTGTCCTTTGCCTGTAACATACATGCCAGAACCCAATATTAATATTCTCATAATTTATCTATAAATACGTTTCTCACTATTTCTAAGTCTAGCGGGGTGTCTATGTCTACCACTTCATTTTCATCCATTATAAAAGGGATCATTTGTGTACCAGTCATACTTTTTAACTCTTTTATAGTACTATATCTAGTCACATCTATTACACAGTTATAATAATAATTATCTGGTAAGTCTTGGCGTCTTAGTAAATATGGTTCGTCGTGCACATGTTTCATAATTGGATCTAGATAACCATTACTACCTATGCTAAACATGCGGTAAGCGTGCTGTTTTACTGGAGACACAGAGCGTACAGAATGAGCCGATTCATTATCTATTAGAAGTTGAATACTTTCTGTGAGCCATTCTTTTTTTCGATAAGGTGCTGTAGGGCGCAGGTGCACAATGATGTCTGCTTTGTAATTTTCTTCTTGTTCTAAATAATCTATAGCATGTTCATATACTGGATGGTCCAGTACGTGGTCTTCTGCCAGTTCTTTTGGTCTAATAAAAGGAACCTCCGCTCCAGCTTTTTGAGCAACATCAGCTATCTCCAAAGAGTCTGTACTTACTATTACCCTATCTATCATTTTACAGTCTAAGGCGTGTTTTATAGAGTAATTTATTAATGGTATATCATTGATATTCACTAGGTTTTTTTTATGAATTCCCTTAGATCCTCCTCTTGCGGGAATTATTGCGACTATCTTAAAATCCATTTAATAATTATCTTTGAAGAGCAAAAATAATTTAATGCTTGAAATAGAAACCATAAGTTGCTCTGTTTGTGGAAATTCAGAACATGAAGTGATATCGACAAAGGGGAGAGACTTCATAAAAACAAGTGTCGCTATTTGTACTAGTTGCGGTTTTCTTTATCAAAACCCTAGGTGGTCTAAAGAAGAGATCTTAAAATATTATGAAACAAAATATGATAGCTATTACAGATCAAACTTCACAGTCAACATGATGACGCCCGAAGTCTATGACGCTTATCCTTACGGCTTTCATCCAGTTTATCAAAGAATTAGAGGTTACGTTAACCCTAGCAAAGAACTTAGCATAGTAGATGTTGGGAGTGGAGAAGGAACGAACTTACTATATCTTGGAAAAAAATTCAACAGTAAGAAGCTGAAAGCAATTGAACCATCTATTGAAGGTAAAAAAGCTTTGGAAGAAAAACAGATAAAACTAATTGACAGTGATGTAGATGCAGACTGGCACAAACATTTTCAGAATGACTTTGATATAGTTACACTAAGGCATGTATTTGAACACTTGCATTTCCCAAATGAATTTTTGCAAAAAATAAAACAATGCCTGACTACTGATGGAATTCTGTATATCGCTGTTCCTGATGCATATAACATTGGCACTGAAAAGCTAGAAAGTGAATTTTTTAGAATCGTACACAACTACTATTTTACCCGTATATCTCTAAGGAATATCCTGATTAAAAATGGATTTGAAATTTTAGAATTAAGCGAAGGCGACAAATTTCATAATAGTGAGTTGTTTGTTATTGCTAAACCTTCCGATATACAGGTCTGTACATTGGATAGTGGAGAATACGAACGACAACTTTCTTACCTAAACCCAATACTAGTAAGAGAAAGAACCTTAAGTGGCTTATTAAAAGCAAGAACTGGGTATTGGAGGAGAAGACTATATAACCTTAAAGTCCAAATAAAAACAACTCTGGGTCTGCATAAATGGGGATAATAGCTCGTCAAAGTTCTAAAGCAGCTTTAGTGACTTATATAGGTGTTGCTTTAGGACTTCTAAATCAGATCATTGTATATCCGCTGGCTCTTTCCATAGATAAATTGGGTGAGTTGCAATTTGTTTTACAAACAGCAAGTTTCTTTCCTCCCTTTATACTTTTAGGTTTAAATGCCGTAATTACAAAGTATTATGCAAATTATTCTTATGAACCAGAGTTAAAGCAAAGTCTATATGGCGCTGTTGTATTAACAGTATCTCTCAACTCAGTAGTCTTTCTTGCACTATTTCTCGCATTTAAAGACACCATCATTTCCTATTATAATGAGGCCTCAGGCATTTCATCATTAGCTGTATACGTATTAATTGCTTTAAGTATCTTGTTTAGTTACTCCTCCTTAGCATCATCTATTGCTGCGATACGTGGGAGAATAGCAATACCAAATCTCCTAAACCAACTTGTGAAAATAATACTGCCTATTTTGGCATTGTTGTATTTCACTAAATGGATATCCTTTGATCAGGTACTTATTAGCTTGTTAGCTTATTATGTTAGTCTTACGATCTTTTATATTTATTATATCACAAGACAAGATGAGATTAAGCCTAACCTATCTCTTCCAAGTATGATCAACAGGTTAGACTTGAAATCACTGTCTATTTTTGGTTTTTTCAGTTTGCTTTCTGGCATAGGAGCTTCGCTCACAACCAAGATTGACATAATCATGATTACATCCTCATTAGGAGCTTATCAAAATGGCCTTTACTCTTGGGCATTATTTATAGCAAATGCGATTTCAATACCGTATATGCTCATTTCTGTTATTGCAACTCCAATAATCTCCTCTTATTTCAAAAATGAGGACTACGATGCTATTGAGCGACTTTACAAAACTTCGTCTGCTTCTATATTGCTTTTAGCTTTACTGGCTTTTTTTACATTGTGGCTTTCTATAGACGACCTGTTTTTATTGATGCCCAGAGGTAATGAGTTTAACAAAGCTAAGAATATGGTGTTAATCTTGGGAGTAGCTGCTATTGTAGATATGGCTTGTGGGGTCAATAGTCATATAATATCAATGTCTCAAAAGTTTAAATACCTTTTAATATTCTTATTTATTGCAGTGTTGTTAAACGTCTCACTTAATTACTTATTAATTCCAAAATACGGAATAGAAGGAAGTGGTATTGCAACACTTGTTTCTATATTTGTTTTTAATGTTTGCAAATATATATTCATTAAAAAACACTTAAAAATATCTCCATTTTCAAGTAAAACAATTCAAATAGCGCTTTTGGGAATAAGTCTATATATTGTCACTACGCTAATCCCGGGCACGGAATTCCCATTGCTAAATATCTTAATTAATACATCTTTTTTTGGAGGACTCTTTATATTGGCAGCTTACAAGCTAAAATTATCTCCTGAGATAAACCAGTTTGTAAACAAGCAACTGATTAGAATTCGTATTCAACCATTTGATTGATATATGATAAATGTGCTTATTGTTCTGCCTTCTCGAATACTAATCTGTTGTTTACTAGAATAAAACTTGAATATTCTACGTGATTATACACCTTTGTAGTAATTTTTATGCGTAAAATACTAATTACTGGAGCTGCTGGGTTTATCGGTTTTCATCTCACTAAACTTCTCTTAAAAGAAACTAACTACGAGGTGGTAGCTTTAGATAGTTTAAATGACTATTACGATGTTAAATTAAAGAAAGATAGACTTAATGAACTAAAGGTTACGTTTCACGACAACGCTTGGCAATCATCTAACCCCAAACTACACTTCATTCATTCGGACATGTCTGATAAAGGTAAACTTGGCGATTTATTTGAAGAATACAAGTTTGACTTTGTAGTCCATTTAGCAGCCCAAGCGGGTGTACGATACTCTTTAGAAAATCCAGATTCTTACGTACAAAGTAATCTGATAGAGTTTGTAAACCTGTGTGAATGTGTCAAAAATGCGAGTTTAAAACACTTTGTATTTGCCTCTAGCTCATCTGTGTATGGCGTTGTAAATGAGGTTCCATTCTTAGAAACAGCAGACACCTCCAAGCCAGTCAGTCTATACGGAGCTACTAAGAAAGCAAATGAGGTAATAGCACACTCCTATGCTCACCTGTATAAAACAACTACCTCTGCACTCCGATTTTTTACCGTATATGGGGAGTGGGGCAGACCCGACATGGCCTATTTCTCATTTACCAAAAATATAATAGAAGAAAAACCCATTCAAATATTCAATAATGGAAAACTAAGTCGCGATTTCACATACGTAGAAGACATTGTGAAGAGCATAAAACTTCTCCTAGAAAAAAGAGTCGAAAGCAATGGCCCTAATATTTTTGAGGAGTACAATATAGGGAATAGTACACCAATAGAACTGATGGATTTTATAACTATTTTGGAAAAACAGTTAGGTATAGATCCTATCAAAATATTTAAAGAGATGCAAGATGGAGATGTATATCACACGTATGCTGACACTCAAAAGCTAAGTGATTTGATAGGCTTCGCTCCCGAAGTGAATTTGGAAACTGGAATTCAAAAATTTGTAGATTGGTATAAAGACTATTATTCCAAATGACGATAGGATTTACAAGATTTTAACACTAGACCTTTTTTACCTTAAAGCTGCAAGCTGCTATAAATAGTTATGCTGAACATTATTTTATATGCTCTACTCAAAGGTAAAGAAAAAAGGTACTCAAAGTGCTTATATTCCCATTGAAATTACGAGATTAAAAGTTTTATCGCCCTTCGTAAATTTCTCCAAATCTTAATTAATCATCACTTTTTTACTAAACACAACATCCCCGGACCCACCTCTTAGTCTTATAAAATACAGCCCTACAGCATATCCTCGCATATTAAAAGATACCAAGTTCTCGTATTTTTTGAGCTGTAGCACTTGGCCCAGTGAGGTAATAAGTTCTACATTGTAATTGG
>Ga0136655_1001267_pt1 | contig 11357 bp, 11 predicted proteins | sample CPBDNA_2_FD_94863 | JGI IMG/M metagenome (GOLD analysis project Ga0136655, IMG submission 94863) | Freshwater to marine salinity gradient microbial communities from Chesapeake Bay, USA - CPBay_Spr_15_0.8_DNA (version 2) | ecosystem: Environmental > Aquatic > Marine > Coastal | place: USA...
CGGTGTAGCAGATGCATTAGTACAGTCTGAAAACGGAGCTGAGTTGATTTATCATCTTGGTACGCATTTAGACCTAGCTGATAAACTTGCTAATATGTCACCTACTATGGCAATGATGGAGCTAGGCAGGATCTCGGTAAACTTGAACGCAAAACCAAAAGCAAAACTAAGTGCAGCACCAGACCCCATTGAGCCACTAAAATCAGGTGGTTCAATCTCTAAAGAGCGAGGGCCATCAGGTGCTAAATATGAATAATTTAGAGGATTACCCTAATGGCTAATAATTTCGATAGTAATACCACCAGAACACTTGCACGATCTTTTTTGGATGCGTTCGAGAGTTCGCGAGTTCTATCTAAGAACGTAAACACTCAATTTTTATCTAATGCGTTCGACCCTTCAACGGGTGACACTGTAGATATTAAACGACCTACTGACTATAAATCCACACGTACGGCGGGTGGTGATATTTCAGGCGGTACTGCTCAATCAATCATCACTGGTAAGGCATCTGCTACAGTTCAAGACTACTTCACAGTAGAGCTTGACTGGCAAGAAGCTGACCAAGCAATCAAGATGGATCAGCTAGACGAGCTTATCGCTCCAGCAGCTACTCGAATCGTTACCGATTTAGAAGTAGATTATGCTGATTTCATGCGCAAAAACGCAGGATTACTTGCTGGTACTTATGGTACAGCAGTTACAACTTGGGATGATGTTGCTCAAGCTGGCGCGGTTATGTCTAGCTCAGGTATTCCTGCCGATAGTCCTTGGTGCTATGCGGTTAACCCTTACACTCAAACAAGTCTAGCTGGTGTACAGCGTTCTTTGGGTGCTGGTGGTTCTGCTGGTGGCTTGGTTTCTGAGGCGCATAAAAAAGCTATCTTATCTGATAATTTCGCAGGTATGAAGGTTATGACTGCGACTACTTTATCAAGCGCAACTTCACATTCTGGTGCTGACAGGGTTGGTGCTTTGGCATCTAATCCAGATGTTACCTATGTAACTGCTAAAGATACGATGACACAAACCTTAGCGGTTTCAGGTTTCCAAGCTAACTTAGAGATTCGAGCAGGCGAAGTGATTCAGATCACAGGTCGTAATCGTCTAAATCTAAGCACTAGACAACCTATCATCAATGCTTCTGGCGCCAATGTTGTATTTACTGCAACGGTTACCACAGCGGTTACTTTGTCAGGTACTGGAACGGGTAACATTGTTATTACCGGCCCTGCTATCTATGAAGCAACTGGTGCTTATAACACTGTAGATAGTGCTCCAGTAGCAACTGATGTAGTTACAATACTTGGTGCGGCTTCTACCATTTATCAGCCTAACTTATTCTGGCACAAGCAAGCGTTTGCGATTGGTTCAGTACCTATTGCGAAGCTTTACAGTACAGATACTTTAGCAACCACAAAAGACGGTTTACAGATTCGTGTAAGTAAAGGCGCGTCAATCCGAGAGAACAAGCAGATTGTTCGTTTCGATTTCCGCCCTGCATACTCAACGCTTAATCCGTTCTTTGCTGGTCAGGGATGGGGGTGAGGTATAGTTAGCATTTAACTATCCCTGCGCTCCAGTATTCGGTATAATTATATTTTACTGAATATTGGAGCGTAATATGAACTTTATAGATGTTAATGTGGTAAGAGCTTTATATAGGTACGATGAAGAAACTGGCATACTTTATAAAGTAGGAAGATCTAGATATATAGGATCAGCGCATAAAAAAACATCAAATGATGACGCAAAAGAATATTTAAGAACCATGTTTATGGGTAAGTTTGTCTATGTCCATAGGATGATTTGGGTTTATATGACGGGCGAACAGCCAGATGTTATTGATCATATAGACGGCAACAGCCTAAATAATAAATGGTGTAACCTGAGAAACGTTACTCAGGCGGTTAATATGAAAAACCAAAAGATCCACGTTACAAATACAAGCGGATCTTCGGGTGTGACATACAGAAAAGACAGTGATAAATGGAGGGCTAGAATTATGGTTAATGGTACAATGAAAAATCTAGGCACATTTAAAGATAAGCAGGCCGCAATAGATGCACGTAGAGAGGCGGAAATCAATTATGAGTATATGGATTAAACCGAACGGAACTAAAATAGATATAAACGACAATCAAGCCACTGTTGAATATGCTACAAGCTTGAACTGGAAGCCATACCAAGAGGCCGTTACTAATGACAACAGTTCTACAGATAGTAAACGGGGCAGCCGTAAAAATAGGGCTAAAAACAGCCGAGGTTGATTTAGAGGCTTTCGAGTTCCAACAAATTCTAGACGAAATGAATGATATGCTCTCTATATGGGCAGATAGGGGTTTGACTCCTGCATTCGTTCAAGTCTCAAATTCTACAGATACTGTTAATATTGAAGATAGCGCAGTTTCAGCGGTTAAGAACAACTTAGCTATAAACATAGCGCCATCATTCGATAAACTTATCACGCCAGCACTCGCTAAGATCGCTGCTGATACGCTTCAAGCTTTGCAGTCATCAACTGTATTCATTGGTCGCATAAAATACCCTGACGCGCTTCCTATGGGGTCAGGCAACGGGTGCACAGATTACCAAGAGCGATTCTTTCCTGCTAACCTAGAGAAGAACTTTTAATGGCTCGCTTACCATTGCCTTTAGGCTTCAGCTTTTATCAGTCTGAAAGTGCGCCCTTCTCTTCTCAGAGATGCGTTAACTGGATTCCTGTTGTTGCTGAAAGTGCAGCATTAAATACTAGGGCGTTGTTTCAACCACCAGGATTAAAGCAGTTAGTCGATAGCTCAATAAGTGGCAATCGTGGTGCTTTGTCTATGAAAGAAGTTCCCTATTTCGTTAATGGGAATAGCTTAATCTCTGTTTCATCTGCTGGAGTTGTAACTAATCACGGAACTATTGCTGGCTCTGGCTATGTCTCGATGGCAACCAACGGCCAGTATATGGTTATCGTGGCCCCTGGCGGCAATGCTTACGCTTATGATAATGTCGCTTTAACGCTCACACAGATTACAGATCCTGATTTTAGAACATCAGATACAGTAGTTTTTAAAGATGGATACTTTGTATTTTCTTCAAGCGATGGTGCGGTGTTCTTTAACTCTTCACTAAACGATCCATTTAATTATGATGCTTTAGACTTTGGAACTGCTGAAATAAGTAGTGATAAGATTGTTTCTCTTCACGTCAATCATAACGAACTATTTGTTATCGGCTTAGAAACCACAGAACTATTTCAGAACATTGGCGGCGCAGGCTTCCCATTTCAAAGAATACCAGGCGCGAACATTCAAAAAGGCTCACATGCTAGATTTAGCCCTTTGGAGTTCGATAACACATTCTGCTTTGTAGGCGGTGGCTTAAATGAACAGACAGCGATTTGGAAAGTTACGGGCAGCGCAAGTGCGCAGAAGATTAGCTCAGATGCTATTGATAAAGAAATCCAAAGATTTACCAAGGCAGAAATAGAAGCATCTTTCTCAATAACATTTGCTAGGCATGGGCAGTTCTTAGCCTTGTTTACGTTTGAATCTACTCGCATACCTTCGAGAACGTTTGTCTATAACGCTACAGCCTCAGCTTATATGCAAGGCAATATCTGGTTTGAGCTTCAAACTGGCGTATATGATAACCGTTGGAGAGTGCAATCAATCGTACAAGCCTACGGCAAGTTATTAGTAGGCGATCAATCGACCGGCATTATTGGCGAAATTGACACTGACACCCTTGATTATTACGGGGATGAGATATTCAGATCATCTACTACAGCGCCATTTAGTGAGAATGGAATGGCTTTGTTTGCTGGTGAATTTGAAGCGACACTTCAAAGCGGCGTAGGCTTAACAGTTGGCCAAGGTTCAGACCCTCAAATTAGAATGAGCTTTAGTGATGACGGTGGTAGGACGTTTAGCGATGAGTTCAGGCGATCTATTGGCAAGATAGGCGAGTACGGCCATAGATCGATTTGGAGGCAGCAAGGGCGCTTTCCTGTGTCTAGAATGATCAAGCTAGTGGTAACTGACAAAGTACGCGCTAACGTGATCAGATTGGCAGCTACGCCACAATTGGGTTCTCAATAATGGCTGATTTAATACCTCCACGAAGAGGTGAGTTTCTAACCAAGGACGGGCAACCAACACAAAGATTTATTGAATATCTTGAGGCGTTAACTAGGCAGACAAATACGAGCGCAACAGCAGTTAGCACAGTTTCAGATAATTCAGCATTAAGAGCACAATTAAAAGCATTACAGCAGCAAGTAGGAAGCGGCAACCCTTTGACATGGGATGACACAGGCTTTACTTGGGATACAGACAGGCATTCATTCGATCAAACTGAGGCGTAAAGATGGCTATTGATTTATTAAACCTTGGCACAGTCGCAAATGACAGAACGGGCGACACATGGCGAGCGGGTGGAACTAAGATAAATTCCATGATGACAGAGCTATATGGTGAGATTCTTGACACTTTAGTTGTTGTTAAACAAGCTTCAGATTTGGCCGGAACACTAGACAGCACAAAACAATATTTCATAGATGGGATTGTTGATATGGGTTCTCAGTCTATATCAGTTCCTGCTGGTGGGTTGAACTTAACAGGCTATAACTTTAATGTATCTCAATTAGTCTCAACAGCAAGTAGTTATACTATGTTCGTTTCACCTGTTGGGGGTTCTGGCGATATTTTAGGCAAGGATTATGCAATAAGCGTTTCAGGCACAAGCTCGCAAGTATATGACTTAACAGACGCTACCGGCTTCAATGCTTTTGAGTTCGCAAGAATAAACTATAACGATTGTACTTCATTGGGAACCATTAACGGTTATCGTCAAGGGTTGGAGTCTGGGACAGGTAGATTTGGCGGCAAACCAGAGCTAACACTTGCTGGAACTTGGCTTGGTGGGTATTTTATTGAATCATCTATAGTTAGAAGCTTAGACGATGGCGCTTATACATTATTCAAGGCTGGCGGCAGTTTCGTTATGACCTCAAGATTCAGATCAAACCAGAATATAGATTTGCCCGCAAGTGCTTCATTTTTTGACTTTGCGACAGCTAATTTTACCAACCCTTCTACCATTCAGCTTGACGGGTGCATAGTTACTAGAGCTGGAGTTTCAGACGCGAGTGATTCAAACCTAACGCCAAATATTGCAAAGTCTGATTTAAAAAGTCGGTGGAGAAACAATACAGGATTGCCAAACACTTTCGAGGGCGGAGAGCTAACAATAACAACTGAAACAGCGACAGTCATTACAACTTCATTGACATCAGACCCGACAGCTTTTGTTGATCTTGCAGGCACATATACTGCGACAGACTTACAACATTTTGATGAACCTGCTGATGGCCAACTTAGACATTTAGGCGATTCCCCTAGAGAATATACAGTTACTGGTCAGCTAGTGGTCGTATGTACGGCAAACGATGAAGTTGATATAAAAATAAGAATATATAGAGCGGCAACCTCTTCATTTGTAGATGGAAAAACTATTAGGCGCGTTATAAATAATCTAGTAGGCTCTAGAGATGTTGCTTATTTTGTTTTAGATGACCATATAACTTTGGCAGAGAACGACTATGTTAAACTTCAGGCTGGAAATGTAAATGCAACAAATAACATTACAGCAGAGCTAAGTTCATACTTTACAGTTGAGGCTAGATAATGGCTGAAGATGTACTGGTTTTTAATGCAGGCAATACAGCGGCTGATACGGTTCAGTCTTTTTACACTGCCATAATTTCAGGAAGCGGTGTAAGGATAAATGCTTTTACGGCAACGAACGCCCTAACATCAAGCGTAGACTATAAAGCGTATATTTATGATTCATCGGGCGCTGTTCAGTCTGCAATTATTCCACAGACTACAGTTGTTAGGGATAGATTCGATTTAGGCCCGTCGATTGTAGGGCAGCTTATACCGCCTGGAGGTTCGTTAAGAATGGAAAGCTCGCAGATTGGCGGAATATCTTTTTATGTTACGGGTGATGCGCTGTGATAACTCAATGCTTAGACATGAACTTAGTTAAGATGTTTATGACATTGCCAGAAGTCAGACGATACGCTGCCGAGTATGGCGCTGAAGATCCTGACTTTGAAACAACGAGTAGAAGCGCTTGGCTGTTATATTCAACCAAAGAAGAATATGCCGGGTTGATTAGTTTTCATATTGAAACTGGGGCGATGGCTATGTTTCACCCTTATATATTGCGAGAATTTAAGCACTTATATGATGTGATGGTTCAGGAGTTCTTTGATTGGTTTAAATCAAAGCCTAGTCCAATAGTTAAGTTAAACGTGATCATTCCAGAAACATGCAAGGGGGCATTAGAAGCGGCTGATCGAGCAGGAATGACCAGAGAAGGCGTAGACCGTGACAGTTATTTGACGGAAAGCGGGCCAGTAGATCGAATTTTGTTAGGCATAACTCTAAAGGAGTTAAAAGCATGAGCGGTATCATAAACAAAGTAGTTGAGGTCAGTTCTTTTGGCCTAATTGATGACATAACAGGCGTTGAAGCGGCACAAGATGCAGCAAATAAGGCGGCAGGGATTCAGGCACAAGGCGCAGAGGCTGGCATTGCAGAGCAGCGCAGGCAGTTTGATGTTACTCAAGCTAATCTTAAACCCTTTCAGGAAGCCGGTGTTGGTGCTTTAGGTCAACAGCAAGCCTTACTAGGTCTAGGCGGTCAAGAAGCTCAGCAAGAAGCATTTGCAGCCTTTAACGAGTCACCTGGACAGAAGTTCATGCGTGATCGAGCGCAAAAGAATCTACTTAGAAACTCATCTGCTATCGGTGGCTTAGGTGGTGGCAATGTTAGATCTGCATTGGTTGAGCAGGGCGCAGGCTTTGCACAGCAAGACTTCAACAATCAATTCGGGCGCTTAGGCCAGATAGCAGGGCAAGGTCAGAACGCAACTAATAGTTTAGGTCAGTTTGGAGCACAATCAGCGGGTAATATAGCGAACTTAAACGTAGCTGGTTCACAAGCTCGCGCATCTGGTATACTTGGAGGACAGCAAGCAGAAGGGCAGTTTAGAAGTGATCTTCTAGGTCTTGGTGGTATGGCACTTGGCGGATATTTAGGGAGAGCATAATGACTTTACAAACAGCAAACCAGTTTCAGCTTGGTACAGACTTCTCTCGTTTGGGTTCAGGAATCCAACAAGGCCAGCAGATTGCTAACCAGTTTCAGATAGGTAAGCAGAACGAGGCGATAGGCGAAAGAAACACGACCAAGTTTGATCAAGAGCAGTCTACTATTCGCGCCACGGTGTTGAATAAGCTTGCTACATCTATGAAAAGCGTACCACCAGAACAGCGTCAAGCCTTCTTACAAAAACAAGCTCCAGAGCTAGCTAAGTTTAATATTGATGCAGGCGTATTTGCTCAAGAGCCATTAGATGATGCTAGTTTAGATGAAGCCATTGCAGGTACTCAGTCGTTTATCACGCAGAAAGAAGGCCCAAGCGCACTAGAGCAAGCAAAAACCGCTCAAGTCGAAAGAGAGACAGAGTTATTGGGATCTGAAAAGCCTATAAGCCCATTAGATCAGGCTAAAATAGATAAAATACGCAAAGAGATTGAGCTAAATCCAGAATCTGATGATCTAAAGCGTCAAGAATTTGAGCTTAAAAAGCAGATAGAGCAAAGACAATCTACGAAACTTTCGGCAGGGCTAGAAAAAGCACTAATTGACTCACAAGATCGAGTGGTTGAAGCTCAAAGGAATTCAACAGAGTTTGATATTCTGGCAAAGCAAGTAGAAGCTGCATCTATATCTGGCGGCATACAGTCTAGCACATCAGAAACTTTTAAGGCTTTGCTTGGTAATCAAGACGATGTCACTGAACTTAGACGAAGGTTTAATTCTGTTAGGCTAAGTGAAGGTCTTAAGAATCTACCGCCAGGGCCAGCAACTGACAAAGATATGGAACAAGCCTTCAAAGGTGTACCGCCAGAAAACGCTCCTGCTTCTCAAATAGCATCGTTCTTACGTGGTGCGGCTAAAATGGCTAGATTTGATGCAGGATATAACCAGTTTAAAGCTGACTTTATATCTGAGAAATCAACGTCTAAAGGTATGAATAAGGAATGGCGAAAAACTGTAAGATCAACAATATTAGACAGAACAATAACTATTGCGGAAATCTATGCAGAGGCAGCGGCTGAAGGCATAACACCTGAAGATGTAAAAGCTGAGTTAGGGATTGAATAATGGGCTTATTAGCAGAAGCAAGAGCAAAGACAGAAGTTAAAAATTCTGGCAGTGTTGACTCTAATCAATCAGTTGGACTTTTAGCAGAAGCAAGGGCTAGGAAGAATGCAGCCAAGAAAGCGTTGCCAATTGAAATTGAAGCTCAACCAGAACAAGCTCCAGTAGTAGAGTCGCCACAAAGAGTTCAGGCCGGAGGTCGATCTGTTAAAGGTCAGAAGTTAGCGACAGAGAAACAAAACGAGCGGGAAGCGTTTTTATCATCTTTGCCGGTAGAGCGTAGGGCATTACTTGAGTCAATTAGCCCTGCTGAGGCTGGATTTATTGCACTAGGGAAAGGTTTTTCTGATGTTGGTCGTGGTGTTGGTATAATGGATCAGCCCGACCAAACTGAGCAGCAAGCATTCAAAGAACTAGAAACACTAAACCCAACAGCAACAACTATTGGAGAAGTTGCAGGGCAAGCAGCCCCTTTTGTTCCTCTTGGTATGGGGGCGGGATTAATAGCAAGCACTCCATTAAGAGTTGCGGCGACAACAGCATTAGGCGCTACAGAAGGCGCTACAATTTCACGCGGACAAGGGAGAGATATAGGTGAGCAAATATTTTCAGCGGGCGTCGGTGGTAGTGCTGCAGGTGCTCTTGAGTTGGGGCTGCCTATCATTGGTCGCCTTGGCGGTAAAATCGTACGGCGGGTATTAGGTAAAGCTCCAGATGGGGCGGTAATAGATGCGGCTGGCAAACCTTCACAAGAACTTATAAAAGCATTAAAGAAAGAAGGAGTAGAGTTTTCTGATTTAGTAGATGACGCTGTAAAAGAGATGAAAGTTGGAGCTATTGATCCAGAGCAAGCGGCAAGGAAAGCTTTTCTAGAATCGCAAGGGCTTACAGGTGAAGCGGCTCCAACTAGGGCGCAAATAACAAGGGCTGTAGACGACTTTTCTATTCAACAGGAAGCGCTAAAAAGTTCTGGCCGCGTAGAGAAAAGAATAGCAGCTCAAGATAGAGTTTTATCGACTAGATTCAATGATGCTATAGAAGCAACTGGCGGTGATGTAAATCTGCCAACCTCAAGTATCGCTGACTCATTAGTTCAAAAAGCTAATGTCTTGGATGATGAAATAAGCACTCTATACAAGCGGGCAAGGTCAAACACAAGCGGAGAAAAGGTTGTTCGATTTACAGAGCTATCTAAAAAGCTAAAAGAATTGGCGCCATTAAACCAAAGAGCTGGTGGTAATATTAGTGCAGTTTTTGATACCCTTAAGCAAAAAGGATTGATTGATAAGAAATTCAAACCAACTGGCCGTTTAGGCGTAGAAGAAACTGAGACTCAAGTAAGGCAGCTAATTAACCAGCTTTACGATACTAGCAAGTCTGGTGGCGATCCAGTGAATAGCGTATTGAGAGAGTTAAAAAGCTCTCTAGATGACGATGTATTCAAAGCGGCTGGTGATGATTTATTTCTTTCGGCAAGGAAAGCAAAACATAGGTTTGAAAGTGATTTAACTAGAGCTAAGGTTTCAAAGTTTGATTCGAGAACAAAAAACCTTGTTCGTGACGTGCTTGAGAATAAAGACAGTGTGGCCCCAGATAGATTTACTGATAACGTGGTCTTTGGGAAGTCATGGCGTGATACAGACCTGGCTCAACTTAAAGATTACATTTCAACAGAAGGGCATGGAAAAGCTGCATGGAATGATTTGCGGGCTGATGTATTACAGAAGATAAAAGAGAAGTCATTCATCGGCCCTGAAGACGCTAACGGCTTTCAAAGTTTAAGTAGAGATAAGATTGAAAAGGCTATTGATTCTATCGGAATGAATAAAATGAAAGTGTTGTTTTCACCTGAAGAGATTGGCTTTTTAACCAACTTGAAAAAGGTTGCTCAAATGAGAGAGCCAAGAAAGATGACGCAAAAAGGTTTTGGCCCTAGTGCTAAAGCTATTATGGCATTAGAGAAAAAGTTAAAAGATATGCCTATAATCGGGGCCGTATTTGGTTTTATAGATATAGATTCGGCTGGAAGAATGGCGGTAAGGTCAAAAGCGCAAAACATAGCAACTAAAACGATTGGCTCACAAATAAGAACACCCTTGGCACTTGGTGCTGGTGGTTTAGCAGTTTCAGCAAGCGGAGAAGAAAACTAATGGCAAGCTTACTAAGCCCACCCTTTTTGGATATTGGATCAGGGCTTCAGCCCGCTGACGGCGCACTACTAAACTTTTATGTAGTCGGTTCAGGAACTAGAAAGGACACATACACCACAGCATCGGCTACCACAGAACATGCTAATCCCGTTGTTGCTGATGCGTTGGGGGTGTTCCCATCCATATATATTTCAGGCGCTTACGATTGGGTATTGACGGATAAAAATGCCGTACAGAAAAACACTGGATCTGTTGATGAGTTTGTAACAGTAGGAGAAAACGCATTCACCAAAAACTTTGCAACACTTGCGGAGGCAGTGGCTGACACTAATCTAGTGGATGGCGACGCATTAAACCTAGCAGAACGCACATCTGGCGGAGGCGGCGGCGCAACGTGGGACGTGGTTTTAAGTTCAGGAGTAACAGAAAACACTTACAATATAGTCCAATGCACTGGTGTTGCTACCCTCAGTTTGGTTCTTAGGGTAGACGAAATAATTGATCCAGTTACATTTGGCGCGATAGATGGCGAAAGTAGCGGGGCAGTTCAGGCGGTTTTTGATTACATTGGAGTAGGTGGCGGCTCGGTTAGATTCTCGACTAATAGTACGTTTGGCGATATTCTAATTACGGATAAAGAAAACATAAATATAGACTTTGGCATGAACACGATGACTGCCACGGCCAGCTCTGCTTATTTAATAAAATTAACAAATTCAAGCGAAAACTTCAAGCGGGGCGGAGTATGGGAAAATGTAATTGTTTCAGGGACTGTTACAGATGCGTTTTTGCTTATTGATGGTGGCGCATGGAGTAACCAAGAGTTTGAGCGAATATTTAGCAATAACGGTGTCGGGCCGGATCTTATAAAGCTCAACAATGCCACAGCAATATTGAGGAATCCTTCTAATTTTAAGTTCACGCAGATTTGGAATAAATCATTTGATATAGCTAACGCCTTTCATTATCTTGCTGCGGC
>Ga0136655_1001271_pt1 | contig 11343 bp, 7 predicted proteins | sample CPBDNA_2_FD_94863 | JGI IMG/M metagenome (GOLD analysis project Ga0136655, IMG submission 94863) | Freshwater to marine salinity gradient microbial communities from Chesapeake Bay, USA - CPBay_Spr_15_0.8_DNA (version 2) | ecosystem: Environmental > Aquatic > Marine > Coastal | place: USA...
AAGTATGAATATGGATGAGAAAGAAAGCAATTGGCTAGAAGATCTTACCGAAATGAATAAAGAAATATTGCAATTACGACCTAAAGACATCAATACCTATGGCGAGCTTTATAATATAGACAGTATCCCAAGGTTTATTTTAATTGCTCCAGACGGTACTATAGATGATGCAGATTTTGTTCCACCCAATAGCAATGCTTTTGACGATTTGCTGAACAGTAAATTGGGATTGAATGAGGTGAGTAGTTAGCTGGTGAGTTTTTGAATTTGTTACAAACACCAATAAGCATCTTGAGTAACTATTTTAAAAAGTAACGCGAGGAGTCCTAGGAGTGCTTCCATATGGTGGTTTTAATTTAGATCTAACAAAAAAGGGACGCAATAAATTGCATCCCTTGGTAACTAAAAAGTTCATGAGGTTTAACTCATAAACTCAAAGACTCAAAACTTAGTCCTTAAACAGATCAATACTCACCAGTTTCATTTCTGTAACAAAGGCGTTCCACTCCTTTTCTAAGAAACTCTTAGCTTCAGTATTAACCTCTCTTGCGAGAACTGCTGCTTGATTGTACAATTGTTCTTCGGTAGTGGTTTGTGCTCCCTGACGACTTCCTATATAGCTAGAAGCTTCATAAATACGATTCATTACCGTAACTTCAGGATTGCGAGTAATTCCCTGACGTTCATCTGGTGTGCCGAAGTATTTGTTCTGTAATTTTTCGATTTGTTTTACAATAGAATCGGTGGCTTTTATTTGTTCTTTAAATGCTTTTTCATCTTGGCTGCTGAGTAGCTTTTTAAAGCTATCGGCTGTTTCCTTATTTTTAGCCAATTGAGAAGTCACTGCTTCCACATCGCTGATCAAAGATTGCAATTGATCTTGTGCCGCTCGCTTTTCTTTAAGGTCGGCCATGGTGAATTCATCAATGCGTGGATCTTCTTTTACCTCGATCATTTGCTCACTAGTCATTTCTCCATAATGCAATACCGCTCTATAAGTTCCAGGGAGCACATCTTTACCGCCTGGTTCTCTTTTAGAATCTCTTACTGTTCTAGAGGGATAATCAATTCCTTTTTCGTCCAGCCTCCACGTCCAAGTGTTGACCCCTTTTTCCTTTGGCGCCTTATCAGATAATGTTCTGATCAATTGGTCTCCTTTATAGATTTTCAAGAAAAGAGAATCAGCTTTGATGGTATCTGTTTTGGCTTTCAAGTCTTTGTCAAAGAAGTATTTAAACTTCCCGTTAGGCCTGCTGCGATTTTCTCCATGAAACATGGCGTCTGCACCAAATCTACTTCCTGTAGGTTGTTGGTATCGAGCAAAGTAGGCAGTAGGTGGCTCGTATAACTCGATGGCTTTTCTCTGTTTCGCTTTCGCGAAAGCGGTAAAAGGCTCCAAATCATCTAACACCCATGCAGCTCTTCCAAAAGTTCCAATAATCAAATCATCCTCCCGCGGATGTATCACTAAATCTTTTACAGAAACCGTTGGGAATCCGTTGGTGTATTTGGTCCAGTTGTCTCCAGCATCTATACTTACATAAAGGCCGTCGTCTGTTCCAAGAAACATCAGGTTGTTTTCTTCTGGATGTTCCATAATACTAAGCGCATAACTGATTACATCGTCTTGGTCTACGATACGCGTCCAATTCTTACCGTAGTTGGTGGTGCGGTAGGCATAAGGCTCAAAGTTGAACCTGCGGTAGTCGTTTGCCACTAGTAACGCGTGGCCTTTTTTAGTTTGGGAAGCCTTCACTTGGGTAATCCAGCTTCCCTTGGGCAATCCTTTTAAGCCATTAGTAATATCCTCCCAGTTACCGCCACCGTTTTTAGTAACATGTACCAAGCCGTCGTCAGAGGCTACGTATAACACGTCTTTTTCTACCGCACTAGGTTCAATAACTAGAATGGTGGTATGATTTTCAGCACCTGTAGCGTCCATGGTTAGTCCGCCAGATTCTGATTGTTTTTGTTTTTCAGGATCGTTAGTGGTCAAGTCTGGAGAAATCACTTTCCAGGTCAATCCTTTGTCTGTTGATTGATGTACAAACTGACTTCCGAAATACAAAGTTGAAGCATCAAAAGGATCCATTTGGATCGCAGCATTCCAATTGAAACGCAGTTCTACGTCAGCATCTGGATGGGTAGGTTGTATGCTGTAGTTGTTACCAGTTTGCCAGTCATAACGTTGTACCGAGCCTTGCTGACTCATAGAATAACCAAATCGATTATTTTCAGGGTCTGGGATGACATCAAATCCATCGCCAAAACTAATCTCCTGCCAATAACTATTTCTTATTCCCTGGGCTCTCCATACATAAGCAGGACCTCGCCAGCTTCCATTATCTTGCATCCCACCATAAACGTTATAAGGAATTTCCATATCTACATTGATATGGTAAAATTGAGCGACAGGCAGGTTGCCTATAAACCTCCAAGTTTTTCCACGATCACGAGAAATATTCAAACCACCATCGTTACCATCGATTATGTACTTCCCATTTTTAGGGTGTATGTACCAAGCGTGATGATCTGGGTGGACACCATTATTTGCACCGTAAGCAGGCATGAGTTGTGTAAAATTCTTACCGCCATCATCAGAAACGTTGATATAAGTAAATACGGAATAGATGCGGTTTTCATTCTGAGAGTCTACATAAATCTCGGAGTAGTAAAAAGGTCGGTTACCGATTCCGCTTTTATCATTGATTTTATCCCATTTGAATCCGCCATCCGTAGATTTGTACAAGGCATTTTTCTTTGCTTCTACCAGTGCATAGATGACTTTAGGGTTGCTGGGTGCAATAGCAATTCCTATACGTCCTAACGCTCCCTCAGGTAATCCTTCTTTATCGGTTACTTTTTTCCAGTTTTCTCCACCGTCATAAGTAATGTACATTCCTGAACCTTCACCACCAGATTTAAAAAACCAAGGGTCGCGTTTGTGTTCCCACATCGCAGCAATGAGTTTATTAGGATTTTCAGGATCCATTACGAGATCTGCTGCACCAGACATATCGTTGGTGTATAATATTTTTTTCCATGTCTTACCGCCATCAGTGGTTTTAAAAACTCCTCGTTCTGGATGAACTCCCCATGGAGAACCTATAGCTGCAGCGTAGACGATATCAGGATTGGTAGGGTCTATAATCACGCGATGTATATTGCGTGTTTTTTCTAGTCCCATCAATTTCCAGTTTTTACCACCATCGAGAGATTTGTAGATCCCGGCACCACCATTTAATGAATTACGCGGATTTCCTTCTCCGGTTCCTACCCAGATCACGCTAGGGTTGGACTGCTGTACAGCTACTGCGCCTACAGATGCAGTGGCTTCTTTTTCAAAAATAGGTTCCCAAGTGATCCCACCATTTTGCGAGTTCCACAATCCGCCACTGGCAGTACCAGCATAAATAATTTCTGGATGATCATGAACCACATCTATAGAAGTGACACGTCCAGACATACCTCCGGGGCCTATATTTCTTGGTTCTAAGTTTTTGACCAATTCAAGATCTAGTTTTTGGGAAAATGCTTGTACCGTAATAAAGCACAAGGCGTAGAGAAGAATATGTTTCATATTAGTTGTTGTTAAAACTCTAAATATAAAACCTAAAATGGAAACCTTGACGATTTTAGTAGTTTGTTAGGATTGGTTTTTTGTAGTTGATCTGCATGAACTACATATTTTTAGGATCAATTTTTTGATGTACTATTATCAAATACCTTATTCAGTCCATAATTTACTGGAATTTTAATTCGAAAATCATCAAATAATCAATAAAACATCATGCAATGAAGTCATGGATTTAAATCCAATACCAATTGTCATTTAACATGCGCTCCAAGGATCCCCAAATCGTAGTGGTTAATATTTGATGACCAAAAACTGCAGGTTGAATGCTGCCAACCTCACGGAGCGCCGCAATCGCGTAACATTTTAGTAGGATAAATGGAATAAGGCATGGTGGATAGCCTCGGTAATTTAAGCATAGACTAGGAAGTTATTGTTCCCGCGATGATTCCCTTTAAATAAGTCCTGGATTCTCTTTTATAGTCACTTCTTATAATAAGAAACGTAAAGAACAATAACTTCAATATTAGGTTTTATAGGTAGATGCAATTAATAGGCGATCAACAGTCAATGCATTCTTAACAGTTTAAAAGCAATGACTGTATACCTACTAAGAGCTCGAGGTGTAATTTGGTGAAGAATTATTGATGCCGGGACTCTTTCCACATCTGGTTGCCAAAGGGTTCTAATTCATTACTCCCGATGATCTCATCATAAGAAACAGTAGGTAAAGAAGAACGAGAAGAACGACCATTCAATAAAATATCATCCAAGCAACGCGCTAATAGAGGTTCATTCACATCTCCTAGAATACCTAGGTTCTCAAAATCTTCATTTTGAGCAATATCAGGAACTAACCCATCAAAATAGTCGGTATTTCCAACTGAATTTAAACTTTTAAGCACTAGTGGCTGCATCGCATAACGGTGTGCAGGATTTGCTCCAGATCTTCTAAAGTCCGGACTGTCGTACAAGGTAATACTTGCCTGAAATTTCCCTGCGGTATCGTCACCTACTTGCACCACATTGATATAAGGATCTAGCGAATTGATCACTAATTCACTGGCGCTGGCGCTACTTCCTGTAGTGATGATATGTACCTGATTAAGATCTAGCGTATTTAATGACGAACCGGAATTGGTTTGGTTTTTAAAGAAATTGACTAATTGTTCTGGAGTATTTGTTTGTAACTGTGCCTGTATCTCCGGATTCCACTCTTCTCTTGAGTATACATCTGTAATAGGATTTCCAGAAATTAAACTCCCTAAAATAATAGCTGTAGTTACAGAGCCACCTCCATTGTATCTCAAGTCCAATACCAAATGAGTCACTCCTTGGGCTCTAAAGTCTGCAAAAACGCCATTTAACTGCTCATCAAACTGTGACAAGAAGCCGGTATACATCAAATAACCTATTTTCTGAGCTCCTTGGTTGAAGACTTCAGTAACAAGAATAGGATTTTCTTGCACCACTTCTTTAGTAAGTGTGATCTCTAGTCCATTAGATGTGGTCACTCCAGCATTGAGGTCTGCAAGACCTATGGTATAAGTGTTTTGAGCAAGAAGCGCATTAAAATTATCTCTAGATAAACGTATGCCATTGATCGAGTTGAAGATCATACCTCGTTCTACGTTTTCTCTTTCGGCACTGGTATTGGGTTGTACATAACGCACGTAACCAAAAACATCAGCGGCACTTCCAGTTTCTCCTACAAGACCAAATTTCATCCCATTATTTAGGGTGTTTCCAGCTAAAATATTTTCTAAAGCTACATAGTCATCAAAAATAACGCTGAAACGATCTGTTCTTGGTCGATCAAATACGAGGGATTCAAAAAAGCTTTCTGGAGAATCAAATTGGGAATGATACCCTTCGAGCTCTTGGAGGTTGGCAAACCTATCGTTTGACAGCACGTCTACATCTGCTTTATATAGGTAAAAAGCATTCATGCCTTTATAGATAAAGTTGTTGATTTCGCTTGTACCAGCAAATACATCATCATTATCCTTAAAGCAGCTGGAAAGCGCAGTAACTGCAATTAGGCCAACTAAGGTATATTTAAATAATATCTTCATTTTCATACTTATTTGGAAGTAAAAATAGGGAAAAGGCATTAGAAAATAGAATTGAAATACTGCTAGGTTACGAATCAAGGAGCGCCACAAGGGATTCTTCATGGAATTAAAAGGCCACTATAAAGTAGTAAATTTCCTATCCTGTTAACCAAAACCTTAACAATAGTCCTTTTGTTTGTTGTGTTTGAAGTAGAGGGAGTAAAACGGAATCATAAAAAAAACATATTCTTGTAACAATTAAAAAGCAGACTCGTCATAACAACAGAATTAAGGAAATGAATCACCAAACATTTTTAACTACCTTCCAAGGAATACAGCAAAAAATGTACTTTCTGTCCAAGCGATTGCTCACTTCTCATGAGGAAGCGGCAGATGCAGTGCAAGAAGTGATTGCAAGACTTTGGGAAAAGCGTTTCCAACTGGAAGAGGTTAGAAATAAGGAAGCCTACGCCATGCAAATGGTTAAAAATTATTCCTTAGACCGATTGAAAAGTAAACAAGCAAGTCATTTAAAAATAGTGCATAGCAACTATGATAGCGAAGAGCGAAATGTAGAAGATGAGTTAGAAAGACTTGGTAACGTAACGCTCGTACAGAACATGATTAATGAACTGCCAGAACACTATAAAATGATTATTCAGCTTAGAGATATACAAGGTTATGATTTTGAAGCTATAGAAAATATAATGGATATGAAGGCTACAGCGGTAAGAGTAGGGCTGAGCAGAGCAAGAAAAATGCTTAAGGAAAAAATAGAAGAACAGTATAAAATAGAAATCGCATGAACGATTTATTAGAAAAATATTGGATCGGGGAGACCACTCTGTTGGAAGAACAACAACTTAGAGACTATTTCAGCTCTGAGAAGGTGTCCACAGAGCATGAGGTATACCGCAGCCTGTTCAACACTTTTGAGTTAGAGCAGGGGTTGGAAGAAGGTGATTTTGACGCTTTCGCGAAAGTGAAACAAAAACAATCCCTAGATAAGCAATTCCAGAAAAGAACCTGGAAAGCACTCGCCATAGCAGCAGGTTTCTCTCTACTTCTCGCAGTAGGAGCCGGCTACTATCAAGAACAATACAAAACAAAGCCAGACTTCGGAACTTATGAAACTCCAGAAGAAGCTAGAGCAGCAGCCCTAGATATGCTGGAGCTGGTAAGTGTCAAGTTAAATAAAGGTCGTAGTAATATGAAACCACTACAAACTTTGGATAATAAAACAGCAGCTGTTTTTAATATTAAATAATAATCTCAATCACAATTTAAATAAAAGTCAACATGAAAAAGTTAATTCTTACCCTAGTACTCGCAGTAATGGCCACCCCATTATTTGCTCAGGATGCATTTGAAAAGATGGGTTCCCTAAAAAACATTAAAGAAACTGTAGTAACCAAGGACGCCTTTGAACTCCTCGCAGAGATGGATATGGATATCCAAGATGAAAATTTGAAAGCAGGTAAAGATCTGCTAGACAGTCTTAAAGACGCTCGTTTTTATTCGACCTCTAACGCAGATAGCGCAAAGAAGATGATCAGTATTGCAAACGCCTATGTAAAGAGCAACAGCTTGGTAAAATTGATGAGTGTAAAAGAAGATGACCAAGATTTTGCTTTTTACATAAAGAAAGGCAACACGCCAAAGAAAATACAAGCACTAGTAATGATCATTGATGAAACTATGAATACATCAAATCCAGAAGCTATAGTGATGAAAATAACTGGAACTATTGACCTTGGCCAAATCTCTAAACTGACTAAGATGATGAATGTGCCTGGGCAAAAACAGATTGAAAAAGCTACTCAAGGGTAGTGGCGTAGGCTACAACTTCAACTTTTGAACACCTTAAAAAATCTTACTTATGAATAAAATCATTTTAAAAATAGTGCTTTTAACACTTGCTGCTACTGTAGCACTTACCTCTTGTGACTCCGATCCAACCTTACAAAGCTATATAGTAGATAGTGGTGCAAAAGAGGGATTTATCAGTACCTCAATTCCTAAATCAATTTTTGGAATAGACGATAACAAATTTTCCAAAGAAGCACAAAAGGCTTATAAATCAGTCAGTAAAGTAAGTGTATTGGTATACCCTAAAACAGCCGAGAATGCTGCTGTCTTTAAAAAGGAAAGCACTCAACTCAATAATATTTTAAAGGGTAATCAATATAAAACTTTAATGGTTCACAATGAAGATGGAATACGAGCAAAATTCCTTTATCAAGGTGACAAAGACGCTATAGACGAAGTTATTGTTTTTGGCACTTCTGATGATATGGGGATGGGTGTTGCACGTATTTTAGGCAATGACATGAATCTTTCTGGAATCATGAAAATGATGAAGGAACTGGAAAAGGTAGATATTGATCCAGCAGGTATAAAAGGTATTCTAGGAACTATGGGAATTGATACAAATAGTACTGGAGACCTAGATGAAGGCTCGGTGAAAGCGATGTTGGAATCAAAAGGAATTGACACCTCATTTATGGCAGTTACTAAGGAATAATTAGTTTCCTGACACTTTATAACATCTGTATCTCCCTAGATACAGATTTTTTTATGCGCTATGGACTCATAAATTTTATAATATGCTTGGGTAAACCTTATATTTGCACGCTTTCGCAGGAAGCCAAGTTCAGTTACAACTTGTATTTTTTTTGATAAAAATAAAGAGGAATAATAACAAATAATTTTACACATGAAAGCTGGAATCGTAGGACTACCTAATGTAGGTAAATCAACTCTTTTTAACTGTTTATCCAATGCCAAAGCGCAAAGTGCCAACTTTCCGTTTTGTACCATAGAACCCAATGTAGGAGTAGTCAACGTGCCAGATGCACGTCTTAAGAAATTAGAAGAACTGGTAAATCCAGAGCGTGTGATGCCAGCAACGGTAGAGATCGTAGATATTGCAGGTCTTGTAAAAGGAGCGAGCAAAGGAGAAGGGTTGGGAAATCAGTTTCTAGGAAACATACGTGAAACAGATGCGATTATTCACGTGTTGCGTTGTTTTGATAATGACAACATTATCCATGTAGATGGTCACGTAGACCCTATACGTGATAAGGAAACTATCGATATAGAATTGCAATTAAAAGATCTGGAAACCGTAGATAAAAAACTAGAAAAAGTAAAAAGAGCGGCCAGAACTGGTAATAAAGAAGCGATTAAGGAAGAAGAAGCTTTAGTAAAAATTAAAACTGCTTTAGAGGCTGGTATTTCTGTACGTGCAGTAGAATTAAGCGATGAAGTAAGAGCAGAGTTTGTTAAGCCATTACAATTTATCACAGATAAGCCAGTAATGTATTTATGTAACGTAGATGATGAGTCTGCCGTTTCTGGAAATAAGTATGTAGACCTTGTTAGAGAAGCTGTACAAGGTGAAAACGCTGAGGTTCTTGTACTTGCTGTAGGAACAGAAGCCGACATTACCGAATTAGAAGATTATGAAGAGCGTAAAGAATTTCTTGCAGACATGGGACTAGAAGAGCCTGGTAGTGCAAAATTGATACGCAGTGCTTACCGTTTACTCAATCAGCAAACCTATTTTACAGCTGGTGTAAAAGAAGTAAGAGCTTGGACCATTAATATTGGTTCTACAGCACCACAAGCTGCTGGAGTGATACATACCGACTTTGAAAAAGGATTTATACGTGCAGAGGTGATTAAATACGATACCTATGTAGAATTTGGTTCTGAAGCAAAAGTAAAAGAAGCAGGGAAACTCAAGGTAGAGGGTAAAGAATATATTGTGCAAGATGGTGACGTGATGCATTTCTTGTTTAATGTGTAGTAGCGCATTGAATGCGTTTTATAGGGCGTGAGGAATGTGGGATGAGGTTTTTGGCTCGCTCGCTTAGCTCGCTTGATATTATAAAAAAGCTCCTTTTTCATTTTGAAAAAGGAGCTTTTTTATTTTATTTCCGGAAAGTTTGATCATTTCAACTTTGGTACTTCCTTTTCCTCACCCATATAAATACAAAACTAAAACCAGCGACCAAAAGCAGCGGGAGGAACACATTGATCAATTGCCATTTTAATTTTTGGTCAATTATTTTTTTAGTGTCTAAGAACGGAACTTTAATGTCTTTGTTGCGCAGCTTGATGAGTCCCGTATCGTCTAGCAAGTAGTTAACGGTATTCATTAAGAACTCTTTGTTTCCGTATAACTGTCCAGTTCTCATATCGTAGCCCAGTTCTTGAACTTGTCCGCGATCTACTTGGTTTTTAAGAATATCCCCATCTGCTATGAGTACAATGGCGGCATTTTTACCTTGATCTAAATTTGCTTTCAAGTTGACTGGTTTCACCCGGTTTTTATATGCACTGGTAAAAGAACCTTCGGCTAGCACGGCTAGCGGTAAATGGGAGCTGTTATAAGTTTCTGGATTGATTTCTTGACCGATCTCTGCTAAGGAAACCAAGGAGGGTAAGGTCATTACTTGTGTTTTAGAAGAAGTACTTAATAAAATAGTTTTTTTAATCCCATTTTTTAAAGTGTCTATAGATCCAGTATATTCAAACTTGACATCTTCTAGATTTTTAGTAATAAATTGTGCTGTAGCACTGGTATCTATTGAAGACTTAGAAATAGGGTAGTAGGGCCAGCCATAGGCTTCATATTGAGTATTGCGACCTTGACCCGTGGCAAGAGCAATAGGGGCATGTTGTACATCTTTTACTAATCCGTTTTTTAAGCGCAAGCCATACTTAAATAGCATGTCATCTAGATTCATTTTTCTCGGTAATGGATATGCTTTTGCTTCTTGATTAGAAAGACTGTCGTTTTCCATAATGATAGGGTCTACTGCGAGAAGTAATTTCCCCCCTTGCATCAGGTATTGATCGAGCAGGTATTTTTTTGTCTCGCTATAGGCTTCTGTGGGTTTTGGATCGACCACTAAATCAAATTTATTCAAAGACTCTAATACTTGTTGAGGTTGTATAGAATCACTAGTCCTCACAAATTCGATTCCAAAAGGTGCTGCGCGGTAATAATCTTGTATACTCTTTATAAAATCACCAATTTTTAAATCAGACAAGCTGCCGCTATCCCTAAGGAAAGCCACTGTTTTAGTCTTTTTTTGAGAGGCTTTACGCAAGCCGTCGGCAAATTGATATTCCAATTGTTGGATACTGGAATTTACCCGTTCCTCTGCAGTCGCACGAGCCACTGTTTTTAAAAGCGGTACCGCAGTGGTTCTTCCATCGTAAAGAATCAGTGCGTAAGGAAAAACAGTAATCTGAGTACTTTTCCCTCCTTCTTGAACAGTAGCTATAGCACCTTTTACACCACTTTTGGCCAGTTGTGCGGTAATCTGTTCGGTTTCTTGTTGTGAAGCATCTTCAATAGGATTGATAAAATCATATTTTAAATTGGGATGTATTGCTGCTAGTTCTTCTAGAAACTGACCTGTTTCCAACTTCAGTTTACGGAATTCGCCTGGCAACTCCCCATCTAGAAATACATCTATGATAATAGGTTTGTAGGCTTGTTCCAGGATTTTTTCTGTTTCTTCACTAACCGTATAACGGCTGTCTTTGGTAAGGTCAAACCGCTGGTAAACAGATCTAGAGACCAGGTTCAACACAATTAAAACCAAAACGACCACGATAAAGCTGGTATAGGTTCTTTTCATGCTTATCGTTTTGAGGAGATGGATTTTAGTGAAATTTCGCTTAAAGCGAAAAACAAAA
>Ga0136655_1001272_pt1 | contig 11343 bp, 16 predicted proteins | sample CPBDNA_2_FD_94863 | JGI IMG/M metagenome (GOLD analysis project Ga0136655, IMG submission 94863) | Freshwater to marine salinity gradient microbial communities from Chesapeake Bay, USA - CPBay_Spr_15_0.8_DNA (version 2) | ecosystem: Environmental > Aquatic > Marine > Coastal | place: USA...
CCGTTGCCTAATATAGTTAATCTATCTTGATTCCCTGTTTGTAAATTCAATGATCTTGCGGTAGAGTCGTGGCCAATATCCATTCCTACATCATTAATTCGGAAATTAGAAGTGTATCCACTAGTGCTATTAGCTGAAAAATCAAAATGTGCCGAAGGAAAATCTATACCTAAAGCCGTAGTGTCATTAGAGGCATTTATTGTTAACTTGTGAGATGGAGTATCCGTTCCAATTCCAACGTTGCCACCTTGTTCAATTTTCAATCTACTTGAACCATTAGTTACAAAATTAAGACCTTGTGTTTCATGACCATATATTTGAGAGGTGTTAATAGAGCCAAAAGCTAATTTATAAAAATTATCTAAAAGAATACTTCCACCCGCTACCTCTAGCTTCTCACTAGGACTAGTTGTTCCGATACCGACGTTGCCAGCGTCTGTAATACGCATTTTTTCTGAACCACCATTGTTTGTAAACTGAATGCCGTTTGCGTTTAGTGCGGTTACTTTTTGTATTATAGCTGTTGTTCCTAAAAAACTACTTGAAGTTTTTATAATTCCATTAACTTCTAATGGATAAACAGGACTACTCGTTCCAATCCCAACGTTGCCGTTTGCTAAAAATGTAGTTGAGACCGCATTACCTGGTCTCATAGTCATATACCCTGAGGTCTGCACTCTAAGCTCTCCGTTATTACCTGTAAAATAGTGATTGTCTCCGCTAGTTGCATCTTGAAGCCTTATAGTTGGAGCGTCTGCATTTATATGCAGCACGGTACTAGGACTAGTCGTCCCGATCCCAACGTTGCCTGAGGAATCAATACGCATTCTTTCGGTGTAATTAGTTGATAAAACTAAGTTGCTTGATATGGATCCAATTCTAACTTGATCAGCTGTTGATCCAGTATTTGCAAAGCATATAAAGGAACTAGTTCCTGATCCAGATCTGAATTGACTGACCAAGCTAGATGATCCATCATAAACTTCTAGTTTTCTTGCTGGATTGGTTATTCCTATACCAACGTTGCCAGCTGAAGTGATACGCACTTTTTCAAAGCCAGACTGTTTAAATACAACATTACCCTGAGTACCTTGTATTTCTGTACCTGTTGAAAGATTATCATCAAATAATATAGAACCACCAGTGTTATTAGAGCTGTTTAGGTAAATTTTAGGAATTACTCCAGCTACCTCTAACTTTTGACTAGGAGTAGTCGTTCCGATCCCGACGTTGCCATTAAAATACCCTGTACCGCCTACTTGCAATGTATTTGTACCATCGTCTGTTAAAGTTGTACCTATTATAATACGCCCATTTCCTGATGTACCTGCTATTTTTAATTGCTCTCTATTACCATAACCCATATAAACATGGGTATATTGTGCTCCTATGGTTAAAGGCCTGCCGCTAGTCTCGAATGAAGCTAGAGCTGTGCCGAATGTGCTATTTTTTACGTGTAAAAGACTTGTAGGACTAGTCGTGCCAATCCCCATACGCCCATTGGGCTCATCTAAGTAAACAACGTCTGAAACTATTGTATTTCCATCGCCAACCCATATTTTACCAGTGGGTAAGTTAGGTACATCGTTTTGCCTCATTATAGAAGCCACTGTTATTGATCCTGCATTTCCACCAGAAACTTTACCAACAAGACCTAAGTTTTGTATTGCATTACCTTCACCTGTCGGCTTAGTAAGCGTAAGACCTCCTCCTGATTTTAAGTATATAGTATCTCCAGTTGTTGGTGTTAATCCATCTATAGGGTCAGTTGTTATATTTAAAAGTTCACCTGTTATAACTACGTTGCCAAAAGCGTTATTTATTAAATCTGTTTCAAGTAAACCAATAGCTGGTAAAAACCCTGTAGATATTAAAGCATCTGCTTCGGCTATTTCAATAACATCTGTAGCTCCAACATTACCTGTTTGATAAACTGGTGTGCCTTTTGTTATAGTTCCACCTGAAGTGTTTTTACACGCTATAAGCACCCTAGTAGCGCCTGCGGCTACAACTTCTGCTTGGTCTATCCAATTTGTAATAGTACCAGTAGAAGATAGTAATTGACCAGCTGTACCTATGTCATCACTTCCATCTCTAAGCCCAGCTTGTACTTCTATGTCACTTTTAAACTTCATGTATTAGATTTTATTTGTTATCCTATTTTTTGCACTAGCACTCTAACTGAATTAGTAGGTGTTGTTGCAAATGTAATTGTAACTTGAGTTGTAGATATACGATCTACATCAGCGTAAACTGTTTCTCCTGTTGTGATATCGTATAGTTGAACCATTACGTCAGAGCTAGCTAAACCGTGTGATATTGTAGCTGTATCTGTAATTGTTGTAGCATAAGATATCTTCCTACTTGCTGCTGACAGTAATGCAGATACTTCTATTTTTTCGTTTGCACTTGAGGTGTCGCCATTGTATATTGGTATTTCTAAACCATCTAAATCAGCAGCTGTTATAGCTACAGAAAGATTTGGTAAATCAGTAATATTCAAACCTACCGTAGCGGTACCTGAAGCATATGACACTGATAATCCATCTTTATTACCTGCTCCAGCTTCGTTTACATTACCAATACCAATTTGTGTTAAACTAGCAAGGTCAATATTATTCTGAACAGTTGTCCAGTCAACTAAAGCTAAAGGACTATCTATTTCCGCTATTAATACATCACCAGACCTTAATTGCTCTCCAAAAAAAGTACCGTCACCAGTAACTGTATATGTCCAACCTTTTTTAATGTTGTTCGGAGATGTTGTAAGGTCAGGAATGTTTGTAGCCGCATTATATCCACCTTGGTACACTAGACCGCCAACTATTAAGCTATCAGCGTATGCTTTTACAGCCGCTGAGGTTGGTAGTGTAACATCATTGTCATTATTTTCAATACCTTCAGCTTCTGTTACAATTGTAGCTGCTGTAAAATTATTGATGTCTAATACGTTGTTAGCTACTGTAGTTGAAATACTTGTTGTTCCAGAGCCTGTAACTTCGCCTGTTAATGTTATTGTTTGGTTGCCTGTTAAATACCTACCGTCTAAATCAACTGTTACGTCTGTTTGATTTTGTACAGTAGCTGTTAAAACACCATCACCGGTATTAAAACTTAAACCTGTTAAAAAGTCGTTAGTATTATCAGAAGCTGGTATAGTTACTGTAGATAAGTCAATAGCCGTTACGTGACCTGTAGCGTTCGTTGTTACGCTTGTTACAGCGTTAAACGTTCCTCCATAACCTGGAGCGTCAGCAGAGGTTGTGTCCGATCTAGTTGTTGAATCGTGGTTTATAGTTACAGTATCTGTAGCACCAACCGAAGTTGTTATATATATTCCACCAGCTATATCTAAAACATCACTACTACCTATTGTTTGTGGAGTACCACCATCAGCAGTTACATTAAATGTATATGTGCCAGGTATATCACTAATTAGTGACCATGTGTTATCTCCTCTTAAATATGTTGTAGCGTTTGCAGTTCCACTTGCGGATAGATCAGCTGTTATTGTTACGTTGCCATCAACTGCGGTTGCAGGAGTTAAATCAATAAAAGTACCACTTGTAGTAACTATTGTTTCTACTATATTAGAAGGTACAGTCGGAATAGTTGGAAAAGTAGCAAGAGTACCGTCACCTCTTACGTAAGAAGCAGGGTTTCCTGACCATGTAAACGCTAAATTAGGTGTTGTTGTTGCATTAGTAACTGTTACATCTAGAGCATCTCCTGCAGTAGAAGAACTAACACTTGTAACTGTACCTGTGAATTGATCAGATGACGAAATTGTTATTGTGCCTGATGACTCTGCGATACCTACATTTGTTCCAGCCACTAAATCTATAGCTTGAGAATAAGCTAAAGGAGTTCCTCCCACTGATATTTTCCTTGGTATATCTACCCAGGTGGTGCCGTCGTGGTATTTAGCCACACTCTCAGTACTATTGAAGTATATTTGACCAGCTGATGCTGTAGGAGCCGTGCCTGTTACTTGTAGCTTAGCGTTCAGTAATTGATTATCGCTAAGATTAATGTTATTCAAAAATGGTATTGCCATAGTTAGTTGATATATGCTTTACCAGACTCTGCGCCGGCAAATGTTATTGTTAAATTGTTTTCATCTATAAAAGTTACATCTCCATATCCTTGCTGACCTGTTGACAAAACCATAGTACATGAAGGGAACTTGTTTAGGTTGTGTTGAACTGTCCATGTAGATGATGCTACTGACTGATTAAACACAAAGTTTTTATCTGCGTTATCCTCGAACTGAAGCAAAGATATGAAATAATCTTCATCCTCTTCAAGAGAACCATTACCTGAAATAAAAGTTAATGATGCATTGTAAAAAGATGTTTCTGTTAAATCTTGTTCAAATGAGGCTAATTTGTAATAAGCAAAAAAGTTTGAATTACTAGCCTTCTGTATAATTATAGTACCCCCAATCATTGACTTGATAAAATCAACAACATAAGGACCGTTTTTAGAACTCTCACTGAAAACTAAATCACTTATTGAAGAAAAAGGTACTGAAGCACCTATTTCAGTTGGAAACGAAAAACTGCCAGCAGCTCTTGTTTCACCTAACGCAACTGTATCGTAAAAATACAACAGTGTGTTAGACATATCAATAAATGCGTTCTTATTATAGAAGTCAGCTAGTCCAGATACAGAAAAGTTCTTAGTTCTGTTTGACTGATCAGAATCAGAACCAATCCACTTGTCAGAGCCGCTGATATTAGTATCTATTGGATAATTCTTAATTTTTGTCATCTATTTTCTATTTTGAGAGCTTGTTCCGTAGTAGTATGCAAATATATTGCTAATAACAACACCCTCTATCATACCCATCAAATGAACGAAAAGATCATTGTCTAAAACCGCTGGCTCATACACAACCGCATATATTATAAATATAAAAGAAAACAACCCAGTCAACCCGGTTGCCAACATCATTAGATCCTGATTCCCTGTTTTCTTTACCTCAATCTCTCTATTTCTAGCAGAATCTCTATCCTTAATCTCAAGCTCGTACATTGACTTTATTTGGTCTAAAGCAAGTGCTTTGTCATCTGGAGATATACTATCATCTTTCTGTATAAGATTCTTAACCATACCCAATACCCCTGCGTCTGGCAATAAATCGCCAGCTACATCTAATATACTAGGAGCAATCTTACCTAAAAACTTGCCTAGCTTAGTATCTTTAAATTTTTTTTTCATATATCACTGGTTTTATCCCACCTAGCACGATGTCCTCTTATGTCCATATGTGTAAACGTATTGTAACGACCAACACCGCCCATAAGTATCTCTCCATTATCCATTAATGTCTCAATAACGCCAGCTACCTCGTGAGGTTCAACTTCTGGTATCTGGAGGTCAGCCGCTAAACCAAGCAAATGCATCGATCTTGAAACACCGCCAACCGCCTTATTGTGCTCAGGGCACCTGTAAGCGTTTGTTGGAGTAAAAGGCACATCGAATATATCCCTGAGCTTTTGAAGCTCTCCAGCAAGTTTAATTACGTTGCTATAGACGTCATCAGGCATCTCGCAACCGCACTTGCATTCAAATTCGTGTTTTTTAAAGTTCTTTGTCATTTTTTTCTTTATGAGTAGAGTATATTTTTTGAACAGTATAAACTATAGACGCTAGAAGAAGTACTATCTTCAAGCCGTTTTCAATTTGTGTAAAACTAATTCCCAATGTTATTGAGTTAAATATTGCTAATCTTAAATCGTTTGGGCTCATTTTGAGTATGGGAATAAATCGTTCAACTTCTTTTTTCTTCCCTCACAACCACAGTCACCCTTTGTTACCTTCTTAACGAATGATTGTATCCCTGTGGCAGCCGTAACCTTAGCTACAGTATCGCCTAATCCTTTACTTTTTGACATTTTTCTTTCTACCTTTACGTTTAGCTCCACCAGCTGCCTCGAAAACGTCACCAGACTGTTTCGCTAGGTTTTTTGCAGCAGATTTTACATCCTTTAACTCTTCCTTAACATTTTCAGCCCTACTAAGTAAGTCTTGCTTAACATCTTCAGCCAAATCTTCTAACTCATCTGGAATAAAGTTGCCATTAACATCCGTTAGCTTGTTTAGCTTGTATGTTATAAGCAAAATGATAAATAAAATTAATATAAATACTATATACGCCATAATTAATACTTTCCTTTTTTAGATTTAGGGCTTGATTTTGTTGAGCCGCCCTCTCCAGCCCATAATTTTTTACATGCCCAGTAACGAGCCGTTAGTTTATTAGTAGCAGATGAACACTTATGACGGGCCTTAAATGATTTCCTAGCCGCAGCTGAGTAGTTATGACCGTATCCAGATGCACCAAAGTGAATTAACTTCTCTTCACCGCCTGAACAAGCCTTAACCATTTTCTTTTTTCCAGACCTGTCGCTTTTCTTAACGACATTACACTTCATCTTAGATTTATCTGCCATTCCTTATATTCTTTGTCCTCTTACCCATGCCTACACGTTTTTTCTCTGCAACGGCCTTTTTTTTCTTACTAGTACTCATTTGAGACCATGTAACAGGTGTTTGAGATGATACACGCTTAGATGGTCGACACTTCTTTACCTTATCACCCTCTTTAGATCCACAAGGATTACCATCCTGGTCCGTCCACTTCTCCTTGAACCAACGCTGTAATGATGCACCCTTTTCTGTTTTTCTAACTGCCATTACTTCTTAGCCTTTGCCTTCCTACACTTCGCAATCGCACCGCTTGCATACGCACTTGGGAACACCTTGTACTGGCGCTTCACCTTGTGGTAACAACTGTCCTTTACGCTCTTCTTTTTCTTCACCATACTTACATGTGCATACCTTGCACTCACATTTACCCACTAACCTCTTGACCTTTTATCGCCAGGCGTGTTCTTTTTACTGCCCCTATTTTTAGACTGGGACTCTAGTCTTGGTTTCTTGCCAGAATGATGAGAAACATCTAAATTATCACCGTTTCCATACGTTCCAAAGAGCCTGTTCAGCCTATTCAGTTCGACTCTGCGCTTACTTTCACCCTTTTTTTTATTGAAAACCTTCTGATAATCGTTCTTCTTCTTCCTGGCTTCGGGATTATCCCTATAATATTTTGCTGATCTACTTATCCCCATCCTTCAACGAGTTGTAAATCATTGCTTTCTTAATCATTTTAGACGTTTCTTCAGCCATTTTCATGCCCTTCTTAAAGTCAATGATCTTATCAATCCCTGTTTTAGTATTTTTTACCATTTTTCTTAGATTTTTTTACCTTTGGTGCAGTTTTAGTAGCCGACTTCGGCTTCATATACTTTATTTTTCCTTTTAACGGCATAGTGTTATTGTTTGATGCAAAGATAGAGAAAAATATTATCTTTGTTATAATGAAAAAAAGAAAAATGAGGCGCAAACATGAGCGCAAAATCAAATCAAAAGGGTACGATGAAATAATTCGGACCAATTACGACAGAAAACAACCAACATACGACTACCTAAAGTACTTCAGGGTTGTACGCTATTGGGCAAAAAGGACCCACGGAGTGGGTCTCGCCGACATTGAGATGCTTTTCTTCCTATACAGCGAAAAACTCTTCAAACGAACCGACTTCAACGACTATGAGGAAATATTCTCCTGGGACGTTAACCGATTCCAGCAACTGCTAAGGGATGGCTGGATATCCGTGTGGCGTAAATCAAAGGGATCTGAGGCGGCACTGTATGAGGTATCATACAAGGGGAAGAGACTAATTGTTAGTATATACAAAAAATTAGCCGGAGAGGAAAGAATATCAGAGACCCCACAGAAGAACCCTATATTTAAAAAAGACTCGCCCTATACCGATAAGGTATACAGACGAGCCATCAAACAAATGAATAAATCTACAGCACAACAACAACATCACGCTCAAGAATGATCGTGTATTGCTTGTCCTGTAATATCATGGTGTGACCGGTAGACTTATCGTAATAAATTACGTCACCAGCCTTCACTACCTCTACATTAGTGCCTGGGTTCTTAACCCTAGCCTTCTTGTACCTAAAATCATTAGTATCATCTCCAGAAAGAAGCAGACCTGAGTCTGTCTTAGTCTCCTCAACGATTATCTCAACTATTATATATTTATTTACTGCCTGCATTATCTCTTGTATGTTACGATTGCGTTAGTAGTTAGAATAGTGGTCGCCACTGATACCGCATTCTTTAGTGCGTTCTTGGTAACCTTTGCCGGATCAATGACGCCCATCTTATGCATGTCGCCATAATCACCTGTCTTTACGTTATACCCCTCGCCGAAATTTTTAATATTAGCTGGGTACATCTTGCCAGCGTTCTCAACGATCTGCTTGAATGGCGCCATAAGAGACACCTTCATGATCTGCTCAGCGTGTCCGTCACCCTCCATAGTCAATGACTCAAACAATAGCGCCGATCCACCACCAGGAAGTATGCCCTCCTCTAGCGCTGATCTTACCGCACAAACCGCATCCTCAACCCTGTCGTACTTCTCCTTCTGCTCAATGTCAGAATCTCCACCAACATAAACCACGCCAACACCACCAGATAAACTAGCGATACGGTCCCTCAAGAAATCCTTCTCGTCTTTTTTAGTTGATTCTTGCTCAGAAGCACGTAACTCCTTAATTCTAGCCTCAACCTCCTCAGTCCTGCCCTCATCACGCACAATAACCGTCTTATCCGTAGATACAACTACCTTCTGCGCATGCCCCAAATCAGCCATAGTAATCAAGCTCAAGTCGTCTCCCGTAGACTCACTGAAGTACTTCGCACCAACAGACAGCGCTATATCAGCCATAAGCTCCTTGGTCTTGTAACCAAACTGTGGCGGTATAATGTTACATATCTTTAAGCTGTTCTTCACCACGTTCATCCCTAAGGTATTTATCACGTTAGGCGAGCACGTACCAATAATCAGTAGCTTCTTGTTCTGCTGAATGATCGGCTTTAATATGTTCTCAATGTTTAAGATGTTGTTTATCTCAAGGTCCGTTGCCAATATATACACGTCATCAAGGATACACTCATCGTTTTTCTGGTTATTAATAAACAAACGGCTAGTGTGGCCACGGTTAATCTTAATGCCATTAGTAACCTCAAAGAATGTCTCAGCCGTCTGGCTGTTCTCAACCGTTACAACGCCATCCTTGCCAACCTGCTTGTACACATCAGCAATCAAATTCCCTAGCTCCTTGTCATTGTTAGCAGATATCGTAGCGACATCCTTAAGCGTCTTACCCGTTACCTTCTTAGATTTCTTAGACAGTGACTTAATTACATCATCAGCGATTGTAGTTATCTCACGAACCAACTCAGAGACATTCGTGCCAGGGTTCTGCTTCAATAGCTCCATACCGCTCAATACAATAGCCTCCGTAAGAACAATAGCTGTTGTAGTGCCATCACCAGCAGATGTTGCCGTGCGATCAGCCGCTTCCTTAACCATCCTAACGGCTAAGTTCTCAACTGGGTCCTCCAAATTGATTGCCTTAGCGACCGTCACACCATCCTTGGTGACCGTCAATCCTCGTGTGTGTGTTTGTGATTCTAGTACTACCGTATTACCCAAAGGGCCTAGTGTACTCTTAACAGCCCTGGATATTTTTACTATACCACTAATGAGCTTGTCTCGACCTTCCTGGTCAAAAAATAATTCATTCATATTTCATTTGATTTTAATTACTACAAATATACAAAAAAGAAATCAATACCACAAGTTTTATGTCAACGTGTTGCGTTTCTCTATAGAGAGAGAGAGAGATAATATAATATATATATTTTTTTAAATCCTATCATAGAGAGTAAAAATCGACATTCCGACATACATACTTGTTTATCAGTACTTTATCCATGTCGATACCATGTCGACTTTGCTGTTTCATGTCGATTTACCAAATAAATGCCACCTCAATTAACAATAAATGCAGTGTAAACTCCGTAAATGGCTGGTATTCGTCTTGTGGGTATACGCTGAAACCGACCACTGGCCCAACCGACACCCTTTCTCTTATTTCTATTATCATGGGGTAAATATAGCAAAAATTTATAATAGGTGTATGTAGCAAACGGGCTATATATACATATTACGTATGACGTCGCAAATAGAAAACGACTTTTTTTTCGCATAGGGGGGTATATTTTTTTGCGTTTCTTGTGGACTTTTTGACCTTTTACAGGGGGTTGCACACGCACACGCATACACGCATACACGCACACACACACGACGCACGCTCGCACGCATACACGCACACGCATACACACGCATACACGTTGCACGCCCACGCAATTCCATTAAGCAAAAAATAAAGTAGATGATTTGACAAAGGGACTAGCCCCTCTTCCGTTGCCCATCTGAAGAAATAATATATAATTAGATAAACATTAATTTAACGCATTGACTTTCAGTAAGTTACAGTTAAAACAGTCTATGTGAGCACTATTTTTATTTAGAATGATTAAAAATAACAACTTTTTTACAGGTTAGGACGCATTTTTTTTGAAAATAAATTTGGTGGAACGATTAATTCGCTATATATTTGTACTGTTGAAAAGCAACAAACGTTCATTAAACTTACGAAGTACAACAGATAGAGACCATCTATCGAAAGTACGCATCCGAGTACTGTAAACCATATAGATTAAAGTTAAGCTATGCATTATGAATCTAACAGAGGTAACAAGGTAGCAAATGTTAAAAAAGTGTTAAAAAGTTTGGTAGATTGAAAAAAGCGTTGTAGTTTTGTACCAACGAAAACGAGACCACAGTTTACAAAGTGGCGGAAGTGTAAATCACTATAAAGAGGCAGCGTATCACTGTCAGGGTGTTGATTCCCGAAGGATACCAGAAGTAACTAAGATAAGTTATAACTGCAAGACAGAGCGATTAAAAGCGTTATCTGTGGCTTACAATTCGAAAGGGTTGGGCTTAGATGAAGAAAAAAAAACGATATGTAGTTAGGACTGCTGAGGGTTCGAATCCCTCCATATCGTCTAACAATTTAAAACAATCAACATGAGAGCAATTATCAAATTTTTAAGAAGTATCAAAATTGAGGGAATTCAAGAGACGACTTGGAGATAATCAAAAAAAACGATATGTAGTTAGGACTGCTGAGGGTTCGAATCCCTCCATATCGTCTAAAAACAAACAATTATGGAAACAAAACACACAAACGGATATCCAGTTTATAGCCGACTTAAGCAAGAAACAAAGGACAGAATTGAGAAAAGATGGATCGTACCAACAGATGAGCCTTATCTATACATTGATAAGCATGAGCGACCATTCGTCCAGAGACCAAACGACTCAATAACACTATGCACAG
>Ga0136655_1001283_pt1 | contig 11271 bp, 11 predicted proteins | sample CPBDNA_2_FD_94863 | JGI IMG/M metagenome (GOLD analysis project Ga0136655, IMG submission 94863) | Freshwater to marine salinity gradient microbial communities from Chesapeake Bay, USA - CPBay_Spr_15_0.8_DNA (version 2) | ecosystem: Environmental > Aquatic > Marine > Coastal | place: USA...
CAACACACTGCGGTGACGGCACCTATCATCAGCGCGCGCAGTGTCGCGCAATTGCAGCCCTCACTGGAAGCTCGAAACCTGAAATTGACTGATGAGGCATACGACCGCATCGAAGCTTTGTCTGTGCGGCCCGCACCTGCGACGGATCGCTTGGAAGAAGCGGTGTTTTAAGCGGGATTCGTCAAAGAACCTTCCCAATGTTCCCCCATCGCGACAATACAGGATGTGCCGTTTGCATAGTTCTGCACAATCACCCAATCGCCGTTGCGCACAGTGACCCACACCTCAAGCATTGTCTCCGGATCGCGCAAGCCCATCCCCTGGCGCTTGGCCCCTCGAATTTCCTTCAATGTCTTGATCATTCGGGTACTATCATCACAGATTAAATCAGACATCCGCGCCTGCGCATGGGTTGGGATGGCCAAACTGATAAAGAGAAAAATCGCACACCGGCTGATCATTGCAAAACCTCACTGCTCTGAATCTAGAGAGTAACAGTTTTATGACACGCTGTGGATAAAATTTCCTGAACCGGTCGAGATCGCGTGTCTGCTTGCGCTAGCCAAGCGCATATCCTACGCCACGCACTGTCCGAAGCGGATCGGCACCGCCATACTGTGATAGTGCTTTTCTCAGACGGCCAATGTGGACATCTACCGTACGGGTATCGACGTATAGATCCCGCCCCCATACACGGTCGAGCAACTGCTCACGGCTCCAGACGCGCCCGGGTTTTTCCATGAACGTGGTGAGCAGCCGGAATTCCGTTGGCCCTAGCTTGAGCTCGTCTTTGCCGCGTGTGACTTTGTGCGTCTCACCGTCCAGAATAATATCGTCAAATGCAAGTTGTTGGCCAAGCGAAGAAGGTCGCACGCGGCGCAGCTGGGTACGCACCCGCGCCATCAACTCGATCACCGAATAGGGCTTGACGACATAATCATCCGCGCCAGTTTCCAGCCCGCGCACTTTATCCACCTCTTCAGAGCGCGCCGAAAGCATGATCACCGGAGTAGAGCGTGTCTCTGGCTTGCTCTTGATGCGCCGACAGACTTCGATGCCGGACATGTTGGGCATCATCCAGTCCAGCACAATGATGTCCGGCGCCTCCTCGGCGATGATCAAAAGAGCTTCTTCCCCGTCTCTCGCACGGCTTACCGCAAACCCTTCGGCTTCGAGATTGTAGGCCAGAACTTCCAACTGGGCGGGCTCATCCTCTACGACCAAAACACGGGGCTGATCAGTGGACATCTTGCAGGTCTCCTTAGCTTGGCAATGATGTTTTGTCGCCTTTGGCGCGTGCCTCATCCGGGATCGCCCCAGTAACGAGGTAGACAACCTGTTCGGCAATAGAGGTCACATGGTCACCCATCCGTTCAATATTTTTGGCGATAAAATGCAGGTGCATACAGGCGGTGATATTGGTGGGATCTTCCATCATGAAGGTCAGGAACTCCCGGAAAAGCGCATTATACATCTGGTCAACTTGAATGTCGCGGTCGATCACATCCTGTGCAAGCTCGGCATCCCGTGCGACATAGGCATCCAAGGCATCTTTCAGCATCCCCTCGACCTCTTTGGCCATGCGGCGCAAGGCCCCCGCACTGCCATTCACGGGCTCCATTTGGGACAGGACGCCCGTGCGCTTGGCAAGGTTTTTGGCGTAATCCCCGATGCGCTCCAGGTTGGCACTCACTTTGATGACAGAAAGCACGACGCGCAGATCAATCGCCGTGGGCGCACGCAAGGCGATCACACGCGCGGCCTCTTCGTTGATAAGTTCTTCTAGGGCGTCGATGGCTTTATCGGACTTGCGCACTGCTTCTGCACGCTCTTCGTCTCGCGTCTCAAGACTGATTGCGGCCTCAAGGATGGCATTCTCTACCAGCCCGCCCATTTTCATAATCTGTGCCTGGATCGCTTCAAGATCACGGTCGAAGGCTGATGCAATATGTTTATCGTGCATTTTTAACTCCTTAGCCGATACGGCCAGTGATGTAGCTTTCGGTGCGTGGGTCGACTGGATTGGTAAAGATGGTGGTCGTCTCACCATACTCAACAAGGTGGCCGAGGTGGAAAAAGGCCGTTTTCTGGCTCACCCGTGCTGCTTGCTGCATTGAGTGTGTGACTATCACGACCGAGTAGCTCTTGCGCAGTTCGTCAATAAGCTCCTCGACTTGGGCCGTGGCGATAGGGTCAAGGGCCGAACATGGCTCATCCATCAACAGCACTTCGGGCTCTGTTGCGATAGCACGCGCAATGCAAAGACGCTGTTGCTGGCCACCGGAAAGGCCCGTGCCTGGTGCATGCAGGCGGTCTTTTACCTCATCCCAGATCGCACCGCGACGCAGGGCGTTTTCGACAATGTTATCCAGATCTGTCTTGTTCTTGGCCAAACCGTGGATTTTGGGGCCGTAAGCCACGTTATCGTAGATGGATTTCGGAAACGGGTTCGGCTTTTGGAACACCATACCGACCTTTGCACGCAGTTGCACAGGATCGACTTTGGCATCATAGATATCTTCCCCATCGATCATGATGTCACCCGTCACACGGCAGATATCAATCGTGTCGTTCATCCGGTTAATGCAGCGCAAAAAGGTGGACTTGCCGCAACCCGATGGGCCAATAAAGGCTGTCACAGTCTTGTCTTCGATTTCGACGCTCACATCCTTGATGGCATGGTTGTCGCCATAGTAGACCTGTACGTCTTTCGCTGCGATCTTGACCTCGTTGGTGTCCACTTTTCTCTCCACAATTCTCATATCATTCATGTTCCCGCTCCCTACCACCGACGTTCAAAACGGCGCCGCAACAGCACGGCAATGGCGTTCATCGTGATCAGGAACAGCAGCAGAATGATAATGCCGCCCCATGCCTTTTCGTAAAACCCCGGGTCTGCGCGGCTGGCCCATGTATAGATTTGCGCGGGCATAGCCGAGTTGGCGTCGGTAAAGCCCGACACAAACCCATCGGGATATTCGCGCGCGACAAAACCAACCATACCGATCAGCAGTAAAGGCGCCGTTTCACCCAAGGCTTGCGCCAACCCGATGATCGTGCCGGTCAGGATGCCCGGCATCGCAAGCGGTAGCACATGGTGAAAGACCGACTGCATTTTCGAGGCCCCAACACCCAGCGCCGCATCGCGAATGGACGGCGGCACAGCGGCCAGTGAGGCGCGTGTCGAGATGATGATCGTAGGCAGTGTCATCAGCGTCAGTACCAGACCGCCAACCAGCGGCGCTGACTGTGGAAAGCCCGCGAACTGGATGAACACGGCCAGGCCAAGGATACCAAACACAATGGAAGGCACGGCAGCAAGGTTGGAGATGTTCACCTCGATCAGATCCGTCCAGCGGTTCTTGGGGGCGAATTCCTCAAGGTAGATGGAAGCAGCCACCCCGATGGGCAGCGACAGAAACAGCACGACAAGCATCATAAAGAACGAGCCGATCACAGACGCGCCCAAGCCCGCCCCACCGGGATTATCCACGCCGGAGTCTGTGCCTGTGATAAAGTTCCAGTTAAACGCGCCTTTGACAATGCCCGCGTCTTGGAGCGCGTCCACCAGATCAAGGTCAGTTGCCATCAGGAACCGGCTGTCTACAAGCGTATCGCGGGTTATCCGGCCATTGAGATAGCCATCGACACGCGACGATGCGGCCAATTCAAACGATACTGGTGTGCCGATGCGATCAGGGTTTTCAAGAAAGAAGCTGCGGATCGTGCCGCCGGGCTTTCCGACAATCCGCTCAATCGCCTTATTGTCAAAGTCGACGTCCAACCCACTGGCATCAAGCTGCTCAGTCAGCGCGTTTACGAATATCTTTTGATATTCGCCGGTCTTGAGCATCTTGGATTCTGCGATGTCGAATTGTTCCTGCGTCAGCGTAAATTCGATTTCCACAACGGTCTGGGTAAAAGCGGGAAGTCCCGAGCGCAGGATAGACGTGAACAGAAACACCAAAAACAGCAGACCCACAGCGATGGCGGCCATGCCGTACATGCGGAAACGGGTTTCAGCGGCGTTGCGTTTGCGCGTGCGCGCGTCCTGCACCAAAAGGCTGGATTTTTTGGGCGCGGCTGCGGCGGGTGTCATACTTGTGTCAGTCATCAGTCATACTGCTCCCGATATTTGCGCACGATGTAGAGGGCAAAAACATTTAGCCCCAGCGTAAGAACAAAGAGGGTCATGCCGAGGGCAAATGCCACAAGCGCCTCGGGCGAGGCAAAATCGGCGTCACCTGTCAACTGGCTCACGATCTTCGCGGTGATGGTGGTCATTGCCTCGAAGGGGTTGAGCGACAGGCGCGCCGCGGCCCCTGCCCCCAGCACCACGATCATCGTCTCGCCAATGGCCCGCGAAGCGGCCAGCAGGATCGCACCGACGATACCAGGCAACGCGGCAGGCAGGATCACCTGACGGATGGTCTCAGACTTCGTGGCACCAAGCCCATAAGACCCGTCCCGCATCGCTTGCGGTACAGCATTGATGATGTCGTCTGACAGCGAGGAGACAAAGGGAATAAGCATGATGCCCATCACGAGGCCAGCCGTCATCACGGCAGTGCCGCCCTGCATCCAGCCAAGCGTATCTTTGCCAAACATGCTCACCAGCAATGGGCCAACAGTTAGCAGCGCAAACAGCCCGTAGACGATGGTCGGAATCCCAGCGAGGATTTCGATCAACGGCTTGGCGACACTGCGCACTTTCGGCCCGGCATATTCCGACAGGTAAATCGCGGAAAAGAGACCGATGGGCACAGCGACTAGAAGTGCGATGAATGAGATATAAAAGGTGCCCCAAAGCAGCGGCAGCACGCCGAGGTCAGAGGAACCACCGCGCCCCGAAAAGCTGGGTGCCCAATTGGTCCCAAAGAAGAAATCAGCTGCGGGGTAGAGCTTGAAAAACTCGATGGTGTTGAAGAGCAGAGCAAACAAGATGCCAATGGTGGTCAAGATTGCAACAGACGCTGCTGCAATCAACAGCGCCAAGATGCCCCGCTCAACATAGTTGCGAGCGCGGAAATCAGCATGGGAACGCGAATAGGCATAGGCCGCACCACCAAGTGCCATGAGCAGGACAATCACCGTCATAAGCGTCGAACTGGTCGCATTGAGCGTGCGGTAGAGCTGCGCGCCCTTCAACACTTCGGGGCTGACGCCGGAACCAAGGGCCACACCAACTTCTCCAAGGCGCTCACGCACATCAGAGGTTTCCGTGCTGATGGATGCCGCCTCAGCGCGGCTCATCGCACCTTGCTGCACCGCCACATCAAGGCCATCTGCCACGCGGCGCACGTCACTCATCACGAGGCCGATGGAGCTTCCTTCCGACACCATCGTATCAGGCAGCGTCGCAAGTACGCGGGAGTTCACGAAAAACGGCTGCGCCAACATCCAGATGATGAGCACTGCCGCAGCGGGCACGATGGACCACATGGCCACGTTCGCGCCGTAGTATACAGGCAAGGAATGTAGATTACGACGGTCACCACCAGCACTTTTCAGCGCGCGACTGCGGCCCAGAATAAATCCGATCGTGGCAATGGTAAGAAGGATCAATACGAGCCAGGTAAACGGCATGTCGGCTCCAATCGTCGTGATAGTCAAAGTGTTAAATACCCCAATAAAGGGACGTCAGATTTGTGAGGTGGAGATGGCGTGTTACGCCACCTCCAGTCTTATCAGGCTTAGCTACCGCCGCCCATTGGTGTTTCTGCTTCAATAGCAGTCTGCGTCGCCGCCAGCTCAGGGTCTGCAACCAGACCATATGCGGACAGTGGGCCGTCAGGTCCTGCTATCTCGTCAGCTACGAAGAAGGATGCGAACTCTTTGAGGCCCGGGATCACGCCGATATGCGCTTTTTTCACGTAAAAGAAAAGCGGACGCGATACAGGGTACTCACCAGTGGAGATGGTCTCAGTGGAGGGCGCTACACCGCCCATTGTCGCCACTTTCAGCTTATCCTGATTGTTTTCGTAGAACGCCAGACCAAAGATGCCGATGCCGTTCGGGTTGGCGTCGATGCGGGCCAGTGTTTCTGTGTAATCGCCGTCGATGTCTACGGTCGCTCCGTCCTGACGCACGTCGATGCAAGTATCTTCCGCGTCATCCTCAGACATGCCAGAGGCCATCATCGCTTCCATGGCACCAGTGGCTTCACAGCCTTCCAACAGCACTTTGTCCTCGAATACTTCGCGTGTGCCGTGCTTGGTGCCAGGAATGAACGCGACGATGTCTGCCGCTGGCAGGTTCGCGTTGAAATCAGCCCACTGGCGGTGCGGGTTATCGACAATCGCACCGTCCACAAGAACCTTGGAGCCCAGAGCGTTAAAGATATCAGCAGGCTGGAACGCGGTATAGGCAGGACCGTCGATCTGGCTGGCGAAGACGATGCCATCATAGCCGATGCGCACTTCAATGATGTCTGTCACACCTGCTTCGGCACAGGCCTTGATTTCCTTTTCGCGGATGGCGCGTGATGCGTTCGCAATATCGATGGTGTTTTCACCAACACCTTCGCAGAACCGCTTGAGGCCCGAGCTTGAGCCGCCAGATTCGACAACAGGTGTCGGGAAATCGAAGTTCTCACCAAAGGCTTCGGCAACAATTGAAGCGTAAGGCAGAACGGTTGAAGATCCAGCGATCTGCACCTGATCCCGTGCAGCAGCAGTTGTTGCTGCCATTGCGGAAAGTGCGAGTGCGGATGTTGCGAGTTTCATCAAAGACATGGGTGTCTCCCGTTTGTACATTTAAAAGCGATCCCCCCACGGGAATCTCCCGCTCCGTCTACGCGGGCTACGTAACAGCTTTGTGACAATCGCATTACATGTTTATGACAACCGCCGAAAAACTCTTTTGTGGTTCAGAGGCCATCGTGGATAGGTAGAATAACCGTAAAGGTGGTGCCTTTGCCAAGTTCACTTTCAACGCGCAGACGGCCGCGGTGACGGTTGATGATGTGCTTGACGATCGCAAGACCAAGACCCGTACCCCCAAGTGCGCGGCTGCGGTGGTCATCGGCGCGGTAGAATCGCTCGGTGAGACGTGGCAAGTGGATAGGGTCAATGCCAGCACCATAGTCGATGATCTGAATACGCACGCCCGGCGCACGCAGAACCGGTTCGCGCGCGCTTTCGGTGATTCGCAGCGTCACCCGCCCACCTGACCCACCATATTTGATCGCATTCATAATTATGTTGTTGAAGACTTGTTTGAGCTGATCCCCATCTGCAATCATCGCGACGGGCCGCTCGGGGAATTCGGTTTCAAAAGTCACATCCGCCTCGCGCGCCAGATGCTGCAAGGTGTGGAGAGTCGAATTCAGAATGTCATTCAACACGACGCTTTGCGTGGGCCGTACCCGCTCGTCTCCCTCAACCCTGTTGAGCGACATCAGATCGCCAACAAGACGGTTCATCCGCTCCGCCTCGTTTTGCATGATATCAAGGAACCGTGCTCCCGCCTCTGGATCATTGCGCGCGGGACCGCGCAGGGTTTCGATAAACCCCATAAGTGCCGTCAACGGGGTGCGCAATTCATGGCTGACATTTGCGACGAAATCGCGGCGCATCTGGCCGGCTTGCTCTTTGTCGGTAATATCTTCAAAGGATACGAGCACGACGCCTGCCATGTCTCGGCCCAAACCTTGCACCGCGCGGCAGCTCACCCGAAACGCGGTGTCCTGCGCGCCATCATTGCTCAGGTACTGTGTTGAACGCGCCATGCCGTCTGTCAGTGTCGTCTCGATTGCGTCAAGCAACGCAGGCTGACGCAGCATAGTAACATAGTTCTGCCCCCTAGCCTGTTGGTTGATCAGTGTGAGCGCCTCAGTATTGGCAGCGATAATTCTTTCCGTGCGATCAATCGCAAGGCTGGGTAGAGGAAACCCGGCCAGAAGAGCATCAAGGATCTCATCATCCATCTCGGACCCCATCGATTCGTCAGCTACCTGAATGGCGCTTGCGCACACATCCCTTATGGCATGGCTGCCTCCCAGTCCAACCAAGACATGGACAAGCTGTCTAAAAGAGGGCTTTCCACCCATCTTCGGATGAAGATTGACCTGACCTCAAATTGTACAAACGCGCTGAGCAAGTCATGAATTTGAAGTCTGATGCCTGATCTTGAGCACGCATCATTGACGATGCAAATTCCGTCTCGCAGCGTTTTAGCCCCTTTGCGCAATTGTCATGTAACTGAGACGTAAGTGTCGCAAGTCTGTGATGTTCACCGCGTATCCATCGCCCAAACTTGGAGGCGATATGCTAAGAATCGACACATTGACGAAACGCTTTGGAGATAAAACAGCCGTAGATTCGGCTAATATCTCTGTAAACGAACCATCCATGATCGGAATTATCGGGCGATCTGGCGCAGGAAAATCCACGCTGTTGCGGATGGTCAATCGCCTGAGTGATGCGACGTCCGGTACGATTACGTATCAAGGCGAGGACATCACCGCGTTGCGGGGTGCCGCGAGGCGAAACTGGCAATCGCGGTGTGCGATGATCTTTCAGCAGTTCAACCTTGTGCCACGCATGGACGTGGTATCGAACGTGCTCCATGGAACGCTGAACAAGCGCTCGACTGTCGCGACGCTGTTCAATCTTTATCCACAGGCTGATATCCATAAGGCAATCGAAATCCTTGATCGCCTTGGTATTGCCGAACAGGCACCCAAACGCGCCGAAGCCTTGTCAGGCGGCCAGCAACAGCGCGTGGCGATTGCACGTGCCCTGATGCAAGACCCCAAGATCATTCTGGCGGATGAGCCTATCGCCTCTCTCGATCCGATGAATGCGCAAGTGGTGATGCAATCCCTGCGCACCATTCACGAAGAAGACGGGCGCATGGTGATCGCTAATTTGCACACCCTGGATACGGCGCGCCGCTATTGCGATCGCGTGATCGGGATGCGCGATGGAAGGATCGTATTTGATGGCACGCCCGAGCAACTCACCACTGGCGTTGCCCGCGACATCTACGGCGCAGGCGCGGATTTTTCCGAAGCTGCCACCTCTACCGAAATCGAAACACTGGACAGACCAGAGGTCCGCGAAGCGGAGGCCTACGTCTGAGCCAGTTTCCACCCTCACCTAAACTGCCCTCAAACAGCCGATAGGCAACGGGCAATCAACCACGGAGAAGACCATGAAAAAGACACTTGCACTGGCGCTTGCCGCCACCACAGCCCTCAGCACGGGTGCTTTCGCACAAGAAATCACCGAATTCCGCATCGGCATCCTTGGCGGCGAAAACGCCCAGGACCGCATGAACAGCTATCAGTGCCTTGCTGATTACACGACAGAAGCGCTCGGCGTTGAGACAAAGCTGTTTGCGCCTGCCGATTACAACGGTGTGATCCAAGGCCTACTAGGCGGTAATATCGACATGGCATGGCTGGGCGCCTCTGCTTATGCAGCAACCTACCTGCAAGACCCCGATGCAGTTGACCCCGTTCTGATCAAGGTGAACGTAGACGGCTCCGTCGGCTACCACTCCATCGGTTTTGCCCGCAAAGACAGCGGTGTAGCGTCACTGGATGACATGGAAGGCAAAGTATTCGGCTTTGGTGATCCGAACTCCACCTCCGGCTACCTGATCCCCTCCATCGAGATCCCGCAGTACAAAGACGGCGTGACTATGGAGAGCGGCGAATACTTTGGCGAAGTGAAATTCACTGGCGGCCACGAGCAAACCATCGTTGCGGTAAACAACGGTGACATCGACGGCGGCGTGACATGGGCCGACGGTCAGGGCAACTGGGAAGACGGCTACAACTCCGGCGCGCTGCGCAAGGCGGTTGATGCGGGCCTTGTTGACATGAACAACATGGTCCAGATCTGGAAGTCCAAGGTGATCCCCGAAGGTCCCGTTGTTTTGCGCAAAGCTCTGCCAGCGGATGTGCGGACAAAGATGACTGCACTGGTAGACGGTCTTTATGAGGCTGATCCAGATTGCGCCTATGGTGTGGCGTCGGGTGACACACTCGGTTTCCAGCCTGTCACTCATGACACCTACATTTCAATCGTCGAAGCCCGCAAAGCGAAAATCGGCGGCTAAGTAATTTTTATGACGCATCCGGTAGCCCTTCGGGGCTGCCGGTATTTCTTTGCCCGAGGACAACATGGTAGATATTTCACTGAGTGGCGCGCAACATCACGTAGATGGCATTCAAGCCAGCTATATGGCGCAGGTACAGCGCCGCAGACTCTATGGCGGACTCACTCTTCTGATTTTTGTCGTTCTGATGGTTTCCGGGTTCAATGTCGCAGATGACCGCAACGCTGGCGGTTTCTGGGATGGACTGCATCAGATCGGCGATTACCCAGCAGATGTTCTGTCTGAAGCGTGGGAGAAACGCGCCGATCTGCCCGCCCTCGTCGCCAAATATTTTCCCGCCTTGGTGGAAACCATCAACATCGCCGCTGTCTCGACCCTGATCGGTGCAATTGGCGGCTTGTTCCTGTCGCTGCTCGGCACCCGCGGCTTGGCGAAATGGCCGCGTCTGATCCCCCTGTTCCGCCGCATTTCGGATATCATGCGCGCCGTGCCCGAAATCGTCATCGCACTGGTTCTGATCTTTGTGCTGGGTGGTGGGCCGGTTCCCGCAATGATTGCAATTGCAATCCACACGGCCGGTGCACTGGCCAAGATGTTTTCCGAAGTTTCCGAAAACTCCGACTTGAAAGCTGTCGAAGGGCTTGCCTCCACAGGTGCTACATGGTCGCAGCGGATGCTTCTGGGTGTGTTGCCGCAGGTCGCACCGAACTACGTGAGCTACACGCTGCTGCGCTTCGAGATCAACATCCGTGCCTCTGCCATCCTTGGTTTTGTCGGTGCGGGTGGTCTTGGTTATGAGCTGCGCAATTCCATGGCTTGGGGACCGGGCCGCTTTGACGAAGCCGCCGCGATTTTTATCCTCCTGTTCGGCACGATCGTGTTCTTCGATCAAGTGTCCAGCCGCTACCGCAATCGTTTGACCGAGGGACAAGGCCAATGACCACTATGGATCTACGCGCGACCAAGTTTGAGGCCGAAAAGCTCTTTCAGCGCAAACGCTTGATCGGCTTTGGCATCCCTTCGGTCATCGCAGTTTATTTCGTGTATATCTTCTTCGCGTTTGACCTGCCTGGTCTTGCCGGACGCGCCAATATGGAAAACGCCGTGACGCTGGCTTCCGACAGCTGGTCCCACAAGGTCCATGTCACTCGGGACAATCGGTCAGGAGAGATCACTTATGCCGTCGAAGGAGAGCGCAAGGGC
>Ga0136655_1001284_pt1 | contig 11250 bp, 4 predicted proteins | sample CPBDNA_2_FD_94863 | JGI IMG/M metagenome (GOLD analysis project Ga0136655, IMG submission 94863) | Freshwater to marine salinity gradient microbial communities from Chesapeake Bay, USA - CPBay_Spr_15_0.8_DNA (version 2) | ecosystem: Environmental > Aquatic > Marine > Coastal | place: USA...
AAATAAGAGAAATAATGAAATTAAGGAGGTAAAGGAATTTTTAAAAATAAAAAAAGACAATTTCGGCAAACTCAAAATAGAATTACTATTCTCTTCCATTTTCCCAAAAAGTTTTGAAGATGCACTGTGTGATGAGAATAAATTGAATAGCCTTGAAATCATACAACAAATATTTAACCCCACAGAGGAAAAAATCGATATAGATGTCTTAGAGAAGATCGACATCTTGCTTAAAAATAGAGATTATTCTGAGCTTTTTCCATTATTGAATAAACTAGCTCCAAGGAAGGAATTAACAGATTTTAATAAAAATAAAATAGCTGTTCTGATAAAAATTGCAGATTTATATTTTGAGTATAAAAATTTATCCCTTGCCAATTATCTATATACCAATATATTATCGCTTGGTTTGATATTAGAGGAAAGAACAAGAATAGATCTCAGTAAAAAAATAGCTGTTTGTCAAAAAAATAATGATTCTGATAATATTGTAGATTTCGTTACGGATGTAGAAGGAAATTTTTATCCTACTTTTATGTATGGGAATCAAGAGTGGTTTTTAAGAAATTTAAAAACGGCAAAATATAAGAATGGAGAATCAATAAATGAGGTCGCTCAAGATATTATATGGAAAACGGCTAAGACCGGAGCTTGGTGTTACTATAAAAATGATAAAGGTTTTGATGATTTAGGTAAGTTGTATAATGGATTTGCTATTCTGGATAAAAGAGGTATTTGTCCGGAAGGCTGGAGTGTGCCTACCAACCAGGAATGGCAAAAATTAATAGATTTTCTTGGTGGGAGAAAAAATGCAGTCGATCAATTAAAATCATCCAATGGATGGTATCAGGGCAAAAACGGAAGTTCAAATTCTATTTTTTCCGGCTACCCCCTTGGTTCAAGAAATGTTAAAGGAGAATTTGCTGGAAATGCTAATTATACAGATTGGTGGACCTCAACAATGACAAGTACTTATAGTTTATATATCAAAAGTTTGTCTTTTTCTAGCGATGACGTCTATGAAGACATTTTTAATTATAATTATGGACTCTCCGTGAGATGTGTAAAGAATAATAACTGAAAAACATGTATTTATCTAGTATTTAAACCAATAGAAGTAAATAATTCTATGGAATAACCTTGCGTAGAATTTACAAAGGGAATATTCCATAAAATGCCAGTTCTGATTTTAGGTTTAGTCCAACACCTGCATTTTTTAATATTTTGAATATTTAATCCAGCTTCAATACTAAAATTTCCTGATGTTCCAAAACCTGTTCCTGCCCAGAAATGTTCATTCATAAAGTACCGCAAAGAAAAATCTGTACTGATTTTAGCATTTTCGCTTAAAAAATTAGAATAGACTAAATTAGGTATATACCTCAAAATAATGGTAGGTTCAAAATACGAAACAAGTCTTTTCCCAATGTATCTTCCTCCTAAAGTCATCCCACCAATAAAATTAAACTGCTTATAATCAGTATTTTGGTAAATATTTTTCCCAAATTGATATCGAATTAGCTGTCCGCCAGAAAATCCCATATACCAGGAATCAACAATAGACCGATTATTAACTTGATGATTAATAAATATGCCAGAGTTAAAATGACCTATCCATCTAATTTGATTATTGATATTTACAGCAATTGGATCAGAATCAAAGCGTCTAAAACTTGATGGTTCAAGATCATATTTTATATTATTAAAATTAAAAGTTAATCCAGTTACAAGTTCAGTAAAGTCATTAAGTTTGAAAGTATAAGCATAATTAAAATAGAATCCCGTGCTTTTAAGAGAACCCCATGTTTCATTTTCAACACCAACGCCCCATTTCATTTTGGGAAAATCATACTCTTCCTTATTTTTCTTATATATAATATTTTCAAAACGTGCATTACTTTGCTGAGCACCTTCTACTACGCCAATCCACTGTTGCCTGTGCGAAGCATTTATCAATGTAGTTCTGTCATTTTCTTCAAGATATAAATGATTATAAAAAGCTGGATTTAACAGAACCCAGTTTTCCCGTAATACTGAGAAATAGGAACTTTGCTGACCATTTATTATTGAAAATGAGCTAATTATTAACAAAAAAGAGATTAAAGTTAGGTAAACTGTATCTTTCATAAATTTATTCCCTTAATAAAGTGACAAATCCTTTTAGAACTCTATTTTCGTTTCTATATGGTTTGAATAAATAATAATACACTCCCTGAGGCAGTTCATTTCCTTTCAAATCATGACCTTGCCAGGAATTATCATAGGGAATATTCAATTTTGATTTATAAACAATTTCAGACCATCTATTTAGTATAATTAATTCTCCCAGGTAATTACTATCAAAGGGTTTTGTTGGCACTATTTCAAAAAATTGATTTATACCATCTCCATTTGGAGTAAAAGACGTATAAATGACAAAATCATCTTCACAATCACCAGGTTTATTAAGAAATAATTCAAAAACATATTTACAGGCGTTTGCATCAATTACTTCAACCTCATAATCTCCCGTTGGTATTCCTTTTCTGGTAGAACTTGTAGATTGAGTTAGACTATCAAGCCACCTTATATTATAGGGCTTAGTTCCGCCCGAGATATTTAATGAAATTTCCCCATTACTTTTTGTACAGGAGGGTAAAACATAGGTTGGAAATACATCTACTTTAGGAAAAACATCAAGAATGATTGATGTTTCCTTAGAGGTACAATACTTATTTTTAGCTCTAACTGAAATCGATCCTAAGTCACTACCTGAAACGAGCGTTATAGAATTACCAAACTTATCAGATTTTAGGTTCCAGCCTTTCGGATAATTCCAAATATAGCTTTCATTATTACTATTTCGAGCGACTTTAAACGATTGAGTTACACCCTCACAAAACTTATTATTTCCCTCAATAAAAACCGGAGTTTTAGGTGTTTCAAAAACGACTATATTTTTTGAAATTACCATTGAGTTTCCACAAAAATTATTTGCCACCACCGAAACAATGCCTGAATTATCATTAGGAACCACCTCAACTGAATGATTATTTAACATATCCTTTTGAATCCAGGCATCGGGAAATTTCCAAAAATAAGCCGAAGCGTTATTTGATTTATTAACGCTAAAAACTTTAGAAACATTAGCACATATTGTATCCTCACCCAGGATTGAGCCAGAAATAATAGGAATTGTTTGTGTATTAATATTGAGGGAGGATTCCGGAGAACTACCACAGATATTGAATGCATTAACTCTTAATATTCCACTTTGAGCATTAGGAACCAACACAATGGAGTTGGTATTATCCCCTGATTTTTTAGTCCAGCCACTTGGAATAATCCAATTAAATTTCACATTATTGCTGAGTAGATCTGTAGAATATACTTGATCCTTTCCCTCACAAACCTGTAAGGAACCGCTAATATTACCCGTTTTAGCAGGTATAGTATTCAAATTTATACTCAATACACTTGGTAAAGATGTCCCACATTCATTTTTTGCGGTCACCTGTAAAGTTCCACCATTAATTTTGGGAACAACACTTATTTGTCTGTTATTTAATGAGGTATTTGCTTGCCAACCATTTGGTATTTTCCATTCAAATGAGGCACCTTGTATATTATTTACCGAGTAAATTTGTGATATATTATCACACACTTCAATATTCCCAGCAATTATATCAGGTTTACCCGGGCTTTCATTGACATTGATTAAAAGTTTATTCATTTCGGAAAAAGAACAACTATTTTTAGTTCTCACGCTTATCTCACCGCTTTTTCCTGTAATTACAATAATTCGATTCGTATTTGCACCATTTGTAATTAACCAACCTTCAGGTAAAACCCACATATAATCATTAACTCCCACACCATTAACCCTATCCACAAAGTAAATCTGAGTACTTTTACTGCATACATTTGTTGAACCCCTTATTGGACCTGGAATCATTGGCTTTGCTGTAGGCTTAATAAAATGACTTTTTACGTTAGATACACCACAAAAATTCACGGCTCGAACCATCAATTCACCACTTGTAGTATCTGGTATCAAAGAAATTCGATTTCTATTCTCAAGTGAATTTGCAAGCCAACCTTTTGGATATTTCCATTCAAAACTCGTTGGGAAACCGTCTGCTGAAACACTGAAAATTCTGCTTTGTCCAGCACATACGTCAGAAACACCTATAATTTCAGAGGTTATTTTCGGTAATGAAGCTACCTCGACAACTAATGTAGAAGGTAATGAACTGCCGCATGTATTATTAGCCGACACTATAACAGTTCCACTAACTTCATTAGGAATAACAACAACTCTATTTTTATTCCTATCTGAATTAAATACCCACCCAGTGGGAAGAATCCAATTGTAATTAGTAACTCCACTAATTTGAGTAGCCGTATAAATTTGAGCAACTCCGGAACAAACTTCAATAGGTCCCGATAGATTAATTGTATTTGATGTATTCAAATTTACAGTTACCTGGGTATTAATAATCGGTGATTCTCCACAGGAATTTACTGAACGCAGAGAAATGTTCCCACCTGTATTATTTGGAACAACTGTAATTTTATTAGTGTTAAGTCCCGACGTTATTTGCCACCCTACCGGGAAATTCCAAATATATGAAGTTGCCCCATTTACAGGTTCACATGTGTATGTTTGTGAAGTTCCCGAACAAACAGATCTCGAACCAACAATAGCTAAAGGGGGTATTGATAAATTAACAACATTAACGGTAATGCTTGCAGAACGTGATTGTCCACAGGAATTAACGGCTCTTACTGAAATTCTTCCCCCAGTACTACCTGGAGCAAGGCTGATACCATTACTTGTCAAACCAGATCTCGGCGCCCATCCGGGCGGATATTCCCAAATATAAGAAGTAGCACCAGCCACTGGATTAATTGAATAAAGTTGAATATCTTTTTGACAAACTGAAGTATTCCCAATTATATTTGGGAGCGCACCAAAATTTCCGCCCGCCGATACTATAACATCCTGAGAAGTAAATGATGTATTTTGGCAGTCATTCACCGCTGAAACACTTATTTTACCCGTATTTGTATTTGGGACTACCCTAATTTCGTTACCAGTTAAAGAAGTCCTGGCTATCCATCCGGGCGGTAAAGTCCAGTTATATGATACTACTCCACTCATAGGTTTTACACTATAAACCACCTCTACACCAGAACAAACCTGTTTTAACCCGATAATTGGGTTAGCTGTATAAAAACAGCGCTCGTCCCCATAAATAGTACCGTAACAATTAGTAAAATATGCCCTAGCAAAATATTTTGTACCAGGTAATAAACCTGTAATGGTATTAACAAAACTAGTATTTCCAACCCCGGCGTTTGATGACGAACTCAGTGCCAATGTGGGATTAGGTTTTGTGTCCCAAACCAGACCCTTTCTTGAGATTGAACAACCTCCATCAGAGGAAATAATCCCGCCTAAAGCTATTGAATTACCTGTCGCTGATCCTGATTTTTGAGTTATTAATTTAGGACATTTATTAGTCTCAAATTTAAGCGTAAAATCACCCTGCGAGCAATTATACCCATCGACAACGACATAATATATACCTGCAGGAAGGTCTGTAATGCTAAGCTTTTCGGTTTCACCTGCAGGATTTAAACTATACGCAATGGTTATGTTAGAACTACAATTACTTAATAAAAACAAATCTAAATCTACCTTTGGATCCTTAATAGTTAAGGTTAGGGAAATATTATTTATAGATGGTAAATTAAATCTGAATATTTTTTCTTTTCCACTACTTTTTATAATATTCTCATCTTGATACTCATAAACTGAGTTATTATTTGAACTAAAAATCGTGGTCGAATTAATGGCATTGCCACAAGAAATTAATTCAGAATTTGAACAATTTAGCGCACCAAATGTGAAATCAATATTAAAATTTCCAATTGAATTAATGTATGCTCCATCTACCACCACATAATAAACACCTGGTGTTAAATTGTTATACTGAATGAATTCTGTTTGATATTTAGTATTATCATCAATACTATATTTTAATAATTCTTCAATATTTGTTGAACAATTGAAGGTTATTAGGAATAAATCGAGGTCTAAACCCTTTTGAGGAATTTCAAGACCAACTTGAAGATTTGTGGTACTCGAAATAATTAATTTATAAATTTTTTCAGGACCAAAAGCAAATAAATTACCATGCTTATCGAATTCCTTTGGACTTCCAGCATTTGTTTGATTCTGGTAACAAGAACTAGTGACTTGAACTGCACGATTACATATTTGCTGAGCTTGTATTCCCTCTAAAAGGAATAGCATTATCAGCATTAAAAAAGCCAGTTTAAACAGATTAATAGCGTCCACCGTAAACTTCATTCATCATTCATTTATTTTTCCCAAAGTAAAACACCTTCGCTTATAATTCTAATAATAATAGGAGAATTGTATTTCCCCTATCTGCCTTTTTTTCTTCCCCTATTTTTACAGGTAAATACTAGCTTGTTTTAACTATTTTTCTGGTTTACGGAATGAGAAACTCCACAATAATATTACCAGTAAATTTAAATTAGCAACTAAATTTTATAAATTCCTTACCTCTATGTTAAAGGAAAATAGGAAATTTAATACAGGTTTTTTTAACCCATAGAGCATAGTGATTATAAGTCAATAGGTTATGGAAGATAAAATATGAATTACAACGTTGCGGCTTAAACCCAGAATATCTTTTCTTACCTTTTTGAATCTTACACATTTCTTTCGGAGCCACCTACAACAATCCACGTCAACAAAATAGTCAATCCTTGAGGCAACGAATAGATGCACCTACAGCTTCGTCACTTAAGTAGCCAGCAGACCTATCAACAGTGCTTTTATAAGCTGTCAAGTCTCTGAGCCAAGGACCATTTTCACCCATAGAAGACCAAAAAAATGCAAAACTACCAATACTATTAAATGTACCATCTCTACTACGCTTACCACCTGGAAGAGCAGAAAATCCGCTTTCATTCGTAGCTTCTGTATTTGGTGAATCCCATAAGGTAGTACCAGTTGATTTCAATTTTCCACCTGCAATAGTTTTTTCCCCTAATTGAGTGGTCAAGTTTGTCCATTCTTCATCACTAGGAACATGCCAACCACTTGGACAAATTCCTTTTTTATCTGTAGCAGCATACCAATTATACAAATAACCATAAGTTACCAAATTGGCAGCAATATGACCATAAACAGTTCTTGCACCAGTTTTTCTATCCCAAGTATGTCCTGACCCAGAACCATCAGCCCCTCCCGATCCATCTAAAGGTATAGTAGTACCATCTTTATACTTGGTAACCTTAAGATTCTCCTTTGTCCAACATTGTGTTCCTATCTGCACCGTGTTGTAAATATTTCCATCAATATCCTTCACTGTGGGTGTTCCTGGGCATGGAATTCCCATCACATTAGAAGAATCAGAGGTGGTAAAAGTTATTTCATTCCCATAGCCTGTTCCAGCACTGTTTGTAGCGTAAGCACGAATGTAATATGTAGTCTTGGGTGTTAAGTTGGTTAAAGAGGTTGTGAAAGACCCAATACCGGTGCCATTTGAAGTTTTGGTGGATAAATCAATAGTTGGATTAATATTTGTTGACCAGACAATTCCTCTGGTTGTTATTGGAGCACCTCCATCAGCCGTGATATTACCTCCTGATGAAGCGGAATTAGCAGTTATAGTTGTAATGGTATTAGTGATAAGTTTAGGTATTGAAACAATGGAAGTAGTATCTTTAAGGCAGCGAACGGAAGCTCCAATTTTTTTAAACCTATAGTATCTGTAAACATAAAAATTGGCACTTGACAGACCTAGGTACCAGGCATTCGCATTATTATATTCCGTAGTACTCCAAAAAAAATTTCCGTAACCAATACCGCTAAAAAGACCATCATGGTTACGATAACCACTTGGCAATGTAGTGAATCCACTCTCATTACTGGCTCCTGTATTTGGAATAGTCCAATATTCTAATCCCTGTGATTTCATCTTTCCACCGACCCCAATTTCCCCTCCCAAATTATTAGTTAATATCGTCCATTCTTGATCTGCTGGTACATGCCAACCTAGCGGACAAAGCCCTTTTGAATCAACTGCTGCAACCCAATTATACAAATAACCATAAATTGTATAATTTTTCGCATCATGTCCATAAACAGTTCTGGCCCCTACTATTTTTGAGCTCCAAGTTTGTCCTATTTCACTTCCAATAGCACCACCTGATTCATCCAAAGGAACTAATGATCCATCACGGTATTTACTTACTCTTAGATTATCCTTCATCCAACATTGAGTGCCAATCTGAACTGTATTATAAATATTTCCATCAATATCTTTAACTGTTGGAATATCTGGGCATGGAATACCCATGCTTACATTGGTTGTTGTAAAACTAAGTTCATTGCCATAAACCGTTCCTAAACTTTTGGTAGCATAAGCTCTAATATAATAAGTTGTATTTGGCAAAAGATTAGAAAGTTTTGAAATGAATGTTCCAATTCCAATTCCATCTATCGTTTTGGTAGATAATGAAATGGTGGGATTGGTTGCTTTGGACCAGACAACTCCACGTGCTGTAATGGGTCCACCTTCGTCTGACATGATGATTCCACCACAAGTTGCTGTTGTGGTGCTTATGGTATTGACTTTTGTTGTGGTTATGTTGGGTGATATAATAGAAGTCATTGTGGTATCCTTCATACAACGGACAGAAAATCCGGCATTTCCCCATGAACCTAAAAAGCTAATACTACTATTATCTGTATTAAGAGCAAAGCCGGAGTCAAATTCAGAATCATTCTTGGGAGCCACCCAAAAGTAACCTTGATTTCCCAAATCTCTGTATATACCAAAAATATCGCGGATGCCTCCTGGTAGTGCCGAAAACCCACTCTCGTTAGTAGCTCCTTTATTAGGGACAGTCCAATGTACGGTACCAATTTTCTTCATTTTACCGCCTACCTCAAGAATATCCCCAAGATGGACCAAGAGTGTCCAAAAATTTTCTTCACTAGGCACATTCCAACCAGTTGGGCATATACCTCTTTTATTCCTAATAGCATGCCAATTATAAAGTTTGCCATATATGATTTCATTGGAATTATTGTTGTCATAGATTGTATAGGCTCCACTTGTGGTAGTTCCCCATATGGCGTCGTTTAAACCAGTTATTATGTTATCACCATTACGATACCTACTTACCTTAAGATTCTCCTTCGTCCAACATTGGGTTCCAATTTGCACCGTGTTGTAAGTATTTCCATCAATATCTTTCACCGTGGGTGTGCCAGGGCAGGGAATTCCCATCACATTGGAAGAGTCAGCTGTAGTGAAAATTATTTCATTCCCATAGCCTGTTCCTGCGCTATTGGTAACATAAGCGCGAACGTAATAGTTGGTTTTGGGTGCTAAATTGGTTAAAGTTGAGGAAAAAGAACCAGTTCCAGTGCCATTTGATGTTTTCGTGGTTAAGGTAGTAGTTGGATTAGCACTTGTTGACCAAACTACTCCTCTGGCTGTTATAGTTGTTCCACCATCGGAAGTAATATTTCCTCCTGAAGTGGCGGAGATGTTAGTTATTCCGGTTATACTAGATGTGGTTAACGTTGGAACGGAATTCAATTTATTTGCCAGACAAAACTTAAAGCAGGTCTCCCGATTTTTGAATTTATAATGCTTCAGGCCTTCCACTTGCGCTATGCTAAATTCTCCATAATTTGGTCTTGGATCCTCTTTGCTGGCATAATATATCTTATAAACGGGCTGCCCGTTTCGAATCAAAGGAAATATCGGTTCGTCCGTAGTGTAGTCAAAAAGGGTGTATTCCTTGCTCCAGTTTAAATTAGCCAGTTCTTTGCTTACCTGATTATTCCTTTTTACAACAATCTGTGAAAATAGAAGTGTTTGGCAGATGATACTTAAGATAAATATTAGATATATTCCTTTCATTTTTTCTTGTTTAATAGGAAGCAAGACCAATACCCATAAATGCTTCCACCGAATATCCAAACGTAGTTCCCAAAATAGGGATATTGCATAAAACGCCTGTCTTAATTTTTGGAACCATCCAGTTCCTGCTCTTTTTCGAATTATAGAAAATATACCCTGTTTCCAAACTGATATTCCCCGACGTTCCAAAGCCACCGCCTCCCCAGATTTTCTCTTTCACAAAAAAGCGCAAAGATACATCCGTACTTATGGGTGACTTTAAATTAAGTGCCCTATAGGTTGCGCCAGGTAAATAGCGAATCCAGATGGTTGGTTCCCAATACGTCCCTAAACTTCCCCCTTTGTTTGAATCTCCTAACAACATGCCTGCTAAAAAATTGAAGTGTGGCTTCTTAACTACGTCTAATACGCCACCTCTCCCTGCAACATCAACCGATGCCATCTGTATAGTGGAAAGTCCTATATACCAATGATCTATCTTGGAATACCTTCCCTGAGACTTATGTTTGAGGAAGACGCCTGCATCTACCTTTCCAAGCCATCTAACCTCATTTTCCAATAATTGAGAGGGAATATCCTTTCCCCATTCTTTAAAAGTTAAGGGATCTAACCGATAACGATTATTTGAAAAGGAAAAGCTTAATCCAGCAGATATAAAAGTGGTGTTGCTTATATTGAAAAGATAGGCATAATTGGCAAATATTCCCGACGATGCGTAATCACCTAAGGTCTCATTTTCCATACCCAATCCCCATTTCATGCGTGGCACATTGTTTAATGCCTTTTTTCTTCCTACCACAATATTTTCAATTCTGGCATTGCTCTGTTGGGGACCTCCATTGAATCCGAACCATTGTTCCCTATGGGAGACATTTATCATCATGGTCCTGTTCTTGTCCTCTAGATAAAAATGATTCAGGAAGGCTGGATTTAATAACACCCAATTTTCTCTGAAAACAGCAAAGTATGGCACCTGTTGTGCCTGCAATGGCTTAATAGTAAAGAAAAAGGGACCCGTCAGACCAAAAAGCAAGGGTAGTATCTTAAAAAAGGTATAGATTTTCCTCATTGTCTTTTGATTAAAGTGATGTAGCCCTTTTCCGATTTTTTAGTTTCGAGATCGGCTGTAAAAATATAATAATAGGTACCTTCAGGCAAGCCCTCCCCTTCCCAGGTATTGTTGTAAGGTGTGGCTTTGAATACGACATCTGACCATCGGTTAAAGATAATCAGCTCATTATTTGGAAAACAAGTAGCCAAATCTTCTGAGGTGCAATACAAAGGGTCTATG
>Ga0136655_1001286_pt1 | contig 11246 bp, 19 predicted proteins | sample CPBDNA_2_FD_94863 | JGI IMG/M metagenome (GOLD analysis project Ga0136655, IMG submission 94863) | Freshwater to marine salinity gradient microbial communities from Chesapeake Bay, USA - CPBay_Spr_15_0.8_DNA (version 2) | ecosystem: Environmental > Aquatic > Marine > Coastal | place: USA...
AAGTCTCACGCATCAATTATTTTCCCCTGTATTTATTTGCTGCTTTTTTAAGGTTTACGAGTGTAGGAAAATCCTCTGTATCTTCTGGATGTTCGTGGTGTTCATTTTTTCGTGATTTTTTATTTGGTTTCCATGAAATACATAATTCGTATTCGCCTATAATCTGAACTGTAAATCCACCTATTTCAAATTGTCGTTTTATATACTGTAGTGCTTTTGCCCTGTTAAAATGGGGGTACCCCATGACAAAAGAAGGTATCTGACAAAACAAATATTTATGGCCTAAATCTACCGACTGACGTATCTTCTTTGAAATCTGTTCGTAAATTTTGGTATACGTTTCCTTTTTCAAATGATTCCTCTTTTCAGTTATACGTGATATTTCATCAATACTGATCATTATAATTATTTTAGAGTTTTAAATGTTAATTTTACCGTACATGGTTTGTGGATCCGATATAACCTTATCTATTATTTTTGTATTTTTAACCATATCAAGTTCACTCCGTCTAACTTCTGTATAATCTTCAAATTCTTTACCCTTTATCGATTTCTGGTAAATACTTGGATCCGATGGTGGATTAATGTCTATAGGTTGTGTTCTCACATTTAGTACAGTTGCACGGCCATCAATAATTCGTAAATCGGATGTCACTGAAAATCCTACGGCAAACCCCTTATGTTTCACCGACATGAACATACATCTGTATATTTCCTGATTACTTTTCTTATTTATATACTTTTTTACCGATAATGTTTCAATAATATACGTACAAAGACCAGTTTTTTTAGAAACTTCTTTATTCGTTGCGAGAACCATTTCTTGCATGAGATCATTGGATACTTCAATTTCTTCACCTGATTCTTCGTAATCAGATAAATCCATTTCGGTATCTTTCAATAAAACGGAATTCATTGGTTTAGTGTATCCAGAAAGTCCGAATTGTTCCGTAAACATTTCCGTCCTGGACATGGTCATGAGTACAATGAGTATTAATAATATCAATAGTATAGTATTCATTATTTAATATTAATAATTATTTTTATTTATCTTTAAAAAGTTTGTCACTTTTTGTGATTAGTAAAAGAAAAATTTATTTTTGAAATCGAACATCCTTCTCAAGGAGATACTTTGTATATATTAAAAAAAAGTTTTTATTGGTAATCGCAAAAAGTGACAAATATTTTATTTTTTTCCTGTATCTTACGTGTATAAAAAAATGTGTAAAATTGTGTTTTTTTCGGTAAAAAAAAAGTAAACTCTATTTTAAGATATGTCCCTTCTAATTTATAGTCCACAGTGTAACCATAGTTTGGATATAATTGACTATATTAATAAACATCCACAACTCAAACAAATTGTTAATTATCATAACATTAACAAATTGGGTATACCACCACAATATAGAAATAAAATTACACGTGTTCCAACCATGCTTACAAAAAACGGTAAACTTTTAGTCGGGAATGAAATACGAAATTGGTTAGAATCACTTTTACCGGTACAGGAATTGGAGTCGTGTAACTTTGGTGGTTGTTCAACAACATCTTTAGAAGGAGAGGGTTCAGGAGACTTATTTGGTTTAGATGACTATGGTAGAACTTTACAGCCGGCTATGACACCCGAACTTGAAGATAAGATTAATCAAAGTGTATCAGATGCATATAACAAGAATATAAAGAATTAAATCTATATTTTTTCAGATATGAAATTGGCGACAATTCAGGCGAGTGCCATAAAATCAACCTTTGAAGTACTCAAAGATATACTCAATGACGTAAATATATACTTTAAACCTGATGGTATATACATCGTAACTCTCGATACAGCTCGTACATCCTTGGTTGACATGTATCTCTCATCAGATAATTTCGAAGAATATACATGTGAAACTGATATAATTGCGGGTATAAATGTCGCGAATACATTTAAACTTCTTAAATCGATAACAAATAATGATGTTCTCGTAATGAGTATAAATTGTAAAGAGTTTATGAATATTGAAATTCATAATGAATCAAAGAAAACGTGTACTAAGTTTGCTTTGAAATTACTCGATATAAATGAAAACCAAATTGAAGTACCAGATATGACCATGACCACGATTACACCAATGGCCTCCATGGATTTTCAAAGAATATGTAGAGATATGCATAATATTGGTAATATTATAGAGATAACTAGGGAAGGTACAAATCTTAAACTACAGTGTATGGGTGATTTTGCGAACCAGGAAACGAATATTGAATGTACGGAAGAGAGTCCCAAAATTTCGGGTGAATATTCCCTTCGATACATGAATATATTTACAAAAGCGACGAGTATGTGTTCTACAGTACAAATTATGCAAGAAGAACAGAATAGGTTTTTGATATTAAAATATAACGTTGCTAATCTGGGTGAATTGAAATTTTACTTGGCAACTAAGGTACCCGAAGATCAGTGATATACCCATCGACGGTACTTACAATTTTAGTCGTACCAATTGCACTTTTTATTTTTATTTTTGGAAAATCATTTTCAAGCGCGTCTATGTCATAATATAACATATCCCTTATTTTAACTTTTTCGTTATGAAAATCTTTACGTGGTCCCGCGTACCGTTTAATCTTGTTTAAAATATCCTTAACTGGTTTATCATCCGAATCGAGCAAAACAGCTGAAACGATTGGTATGTTAAATACAACCCCACTTTTACGTGGTGGTGGCCATGGGTGATCCATATCGTACGTCAAATATTTGTACATTGTGTTATTGTACCAATATTTAACACGAACCACAGTTTTCGTAACATTCTCGGGAATTGTCGTCTCTTTATAATCTGAATAGTTTAATGTTTTGAAAACACTTTCGGTCTCGTCATCCCATTCGTTACGCTCTTCGTACCAAAATTCATCAAGTTCTTCCGGTAACGGTGTTTTTGTAGTATCTAAAAAATATTCCATAGATGTATCCGCAATTCTATAGTCTGTGGTGGAAAATACCGATTGTAATGTTGAATACACCCATAAAATAACGTTAGTTAAAAGATTACCGAGCATTATATTTAATTATTATGGAAGGTAATTTTTTAAGTAGATATACCAATAAAGTAGAAACATGGGAAAAGTCTATTCGAGACGACCCCATTAATAAATCGAAATATGAATATGAAATGTCACAATATATAATCCAGTGTATGCCGTATCTGGAATTATATACAGATGAACTTAAAAAAGAAGTAAGTACCGATAACGTTTTCAACTGTAAAGAAACATCAGGACTACAGAGGAAAGATATATTTAATGATTACCTAATAGACGTAGAAAAGTTAAATAATATAGATAGACCTATAGAAAAGAAACGTGAAGCGTGTCCCACGTGTCCCGAAAGCAACGTGTTTCATTTTACAGATACAAGTGACCTCGTATGTGATAATTGTGGTGCGATTTTAGCAACACTTATCAGTGAAGAATTAACATATAGAGAAGAACAGGAAACGTCGGAAAAGATAGTCAATTATTCATATAAACGTGAAAATCATTTTAATGAATGGTTATCACAATTTCAAGCTCAAGAGACGACAACTATACCACCCGAGGTAATAGAACAACTACGTAACGAACTCAAAAAAATAAAGGTAAAAGATTTAGATGAGATTACACATGCACGCGTTCGTACACTCTTGAAAAAACTGAAACTCAATAAGTTCTATGAACACGTACCGTATATAACCAATATCATAAGTGGTGTAAAACCACCGTCCATGCCTCAAGAACTCGAAGAACGTCTGCGTATAATGTTCAAGGACATTCAAAAACCATTCGATGATAACTGTCCACCAGAAAGAAAAAACTTTTTGAGTTATTCGTATGTACTCTATAAATTTTGCGAACTTTTAAGTGAAGATAAATATCTTAAATATTTTCCACTTTTGAAATCAAAGGAAAAGTTATACCAACAGGACGTTATATGGAAAAAAATATGTGAGGTCCTTCATTGGGAATATATACCAACGATTTAAAATCTACATATATACTAAAATGGCCTTCCCAGTACGTAACAATAAATCTAAAAAATTGCAAAAGGAAACTGATAATAAGTTCCCAAACTCCCCAAAACCAAAATCTAAATCGAAATCCAAGGCGAGAATGAACCCTTTGAGAAGAGGTGTTGTATACAACAGCTTAAGCAACATGCTCAAAAACTTTGCGAACAAAAAGCGAAACACACCCGAAGTTTTCGAAAACATTAACGACAAGCTTAAAAGATAAAAGCTTTAATATAGGTAATGAACAACGATCCATATTACAATTTCTGTTTAGAAGAAATCAGGTTCTACACAGAAAAGATAAACGAAATTATAAAAGAGGGGCTTAAAGACCCTAAAAAGTATTACGAAGAATCCAAAAGTGAATGGAAAAAGATCTACCAAATGATACCTGTTATGTACATGATGAATCAGATGGAACATCCAGAGTCACATACCTAACTTCTAATTCGGTATTTAGTGTAGGTGGAAAATTGATCAGGTAGGCTTCCGGTAGACCGGTAAGTTTGAGGTAATTTTGCGCTTGTGTAACCATGACATCATTCACGGTTTTAACCGATTTGAGTTCGAGTACAGTTTTATTATTTAAAATTAAATCGGCGCGAAGATTCCCTATTGTGTGCCCTTCAAATACAATAGGAACTATTCTTTCCGTTTCGTAGGGTACCCCATTTTTTCGAAGGACAACTTCCATTGCGTTGTGGTAGATTTTTTCGGAGAATCCTGGGCCAAGTGTTTTATATACATATTGTGCATATTGGTGTATCATTAAATATTATTCTAAAATTGTTTCTAACCTCTTTTTACTTTATCGTAATACCTTTGCTTTGCTTCTTCTTTTAATTTTTCCCTGTTCTTTTCTCTATACTTTAAATTTGTTAATTGACGTGGTGTTAATTCAGCTGGATCTTTATTTTCTACACGGGGAATTGTTAATACTTTCGTCAATCGGTAATAATACCCCTCGGGAGGTTTGGGAAGAGTTACCGTATCCATTATTTAATTATAAATATTTTTATTTTTTTAAATAAAAAACTCAGGCCAGTCTTTTTTCGCGATAATTAAAATCTTGTGTAATAATATATGGACGCTGGGTTTTATAGAAAAAATTATCGTTGGTTTTGTCCATGTGATAAACCCTCATATAAATGTAATAACTCTGTATGTAAAAGTATAGGTATAGAAAATAATATAAAGGTCGGAACAGGTTTGTGTATACATGGCAAACAACGTTCTGTATGCAGAGAATGTAGGGGAAAGGGTATATGTGAACACGATCGATTACGATATATCTGTAAAGAGTGTCAAGGTGCTTCAATCTGCGAACATAATAGACGAAGAGATCAATGTAAAAAATGTAATGGTTCACAATTTTGTCAACACGGTAAAATACGTTCTGTATGCAGGGAATGCGAGGGGAAAGGTATATGTCAACATGGGAAACGAAAGTGGTATTGTAAACTATGTGAAGGCTCTCAAATTTGTATTCACGGTAGAGTACGAAATACATGTAAAGAGTGTAAAGGATCTAAAATTTGTATTCATGGTATAATACGAAATACATGTAAAGAATGTGATCCACATGGGTACATATCGTCTTTACGTAGAAACCGACGAAAAAAGGTACTAAAATCAAAAAATAATTCACATACACTCGATGATCTCGGTATGACTTTTAGTGAATGGGTACAATATTTGAATACGACGTTTGAAAATAAATACGGACGTAGTATTCAAGACGATGACGACGTTCATATAGACGAAATAATCCCGTGTTCGGCGTGGGAACTACCCGACGAAAATAAATACTGTTGGCACTACCTAAATTCACAATTTCTTTTAGCCGAAGATAATCTATCAAAGGGTACTAAATATAGAGAAGAGGATAAACGTAACATGATTCAAAAGATAGATTTATTCTTCAGCGATTGTTTCTAACCCCGTTTCTTCCTTTACAATAATATCCTTTACAAGTTCCGTATATTGTTTATTATATCTTATAAGAGCTTCAGATAATTTCATCATAATTTTACCCATTTTATCGAAATGCCCAATTTCCATTGATACGGAAATATGTTCTTGATATTTTCTAGAAATATCTTCAATCATATCCATGAATTCGTTTGAAAAGTGTATACCTTCCTGTATATACTTTTTTACATCTTCACCCATTTTTATATATATATTATTATACCATTATTTTTAAATAGGAAAGATAGAGTATAAAATAAAATGTTTGTCACTTTTAGTGATTAGTAAAAAGAAAAATTATATTTGAAATCGAACATCCTTCTCAAGGAGATACTTTGTATAAAATAAAAAAAAGTTTTTCTTGGTAATCACAAAAAGTGACAAACATTTTAAAATATTTACCTATATAAAATGTGGATGCTCTTGTGTCGACCCATTACAATACCAGTAACTAAAGTTTCTGACCAAACTATGATCAGTACCGATAAATGTCGAATCGTAACGGTATCTCCCACAGATAATCAAAGTAGATATGTTATAGATATAGTTGATGATGCACCCGAAATTCTTATAAAACCAGATAAGGAATAAATGTAAGTATATATAAATGCCGTCAACACCTTTCGTCAATAGTAGTATACGGTCGACTATACCTAACCCGTGTGAAGGTATTCAACAGATACTCATTAAGGTAATATATGAAAATGAACGTGGTAGAGGACCGGTACAAAGTATAGAAGCGTACGCGTCACCTATATTTTCGTTCAATTATAATGCATCGTACCTTAACCGTAACGATACGTTACCGACACCCGAGGATGGTAGTATCCGACCAATATCAATGTTTAATTATAATAAGGGATTGTGGAGTGATACACAAAACGTACTCGTCATTAAAGATTATATTTTTAGACACGACTCCGTTTGGTCACCTACGACGTATTATACACGATTACGGGATTTCTTAACACACATTCGCGAAATATACAATTACGACGGTGCGATTACGGGAACGGATTGGTTATGTCGACCACCGTTATTACCAGAACCTAGGTATGATAGAGATGTAACATTACGAAATGTTTCAAGAATTGTTATGGAACTTATAGATAAAAACTCGGAAAATTTACCCGAAGGTGATTATTTGAAGATGTGTGATGAACTTAAAAAGATACGTGATTTATAGAGTAGTGTAATGTCGGCTCTCAATAGTCTTAAGAAATACCTAAAAAGTAAGGGGCAAGAAATAAATGATGAATGGTATGTCAAAATAGAAACACGGAAATCGGGTAAATCTGTGGGTATGACCGATAACTATTACTTTTCACCTGAAGGTAAACGATTCCGGTCCATGATTGAAGTCTATAGATTTCTAAGCACGGGTGATAAATTTGAACGCGATGAAAAAACAAGATGTTTGAAAATTAATAAAGAAAATAACGATGAAATAATGGATGATTTATGTGAACTTGTATCGGATATGTACATAAATGATAACATTAAAAATCTACACGATACAAATTCATGTATGTTTCGAAAATTGAAAAAAGATTCGATTAACTTTATAGATTGTAAATTACAAAAAACAAGAATTCAAAATATGAGTGAGAAATATAGTATTACAATTCCAAAGGATACACCGGAAGAAAATATAATACACTATTCGAAAGCGAATGCCGCCAATTTAGTAAAAAACTTTTTTAGAACTGCACCCTCGTGTTTGGGGTGTGGTGCGAAGAAAAGTAAAAAATGCATTTTAACACATGCACACACGATCAAATCTCGACCCGAAATTTTAAAAATTGCTGTGTCAGAATCACGAACTGAAGAAGGATATCAAACACACATGATTCTTAGAAAATTTATAGAATTACATAAACGATACCCCGTGGCAACACTGTGTTGGGAGTGTCATCACATTCTTGGTTAAGAATCTAATCAATGCAAAATTTACTTTTCAGCCACCAAACGACCCATTTTCCATCGCTTCCTAGGGCGATGCGTCTCGGATTTTTATTGGATAAACCCCAGTGTCGAACAATGAGATCATTCGAGGTATGGTTTTTGAGTTCGTTAATATTTTTACCAGCATTTTTACGGGGTACCCACCCACCGAGGTGCGATCTCGTAAAAATCTCGAGTTCATTATATCTTTCTTCGTTTTCAAAAACCTTGTACCCATACTCCGATTCGTCATTTTCAGAACAGTATTCGGAATCGGTGTCTTCGCGCGCATACGTACCGTTTTTCGTGTTACAGTTCCAAGGTATATCTGTTCGCGTAAACTCAGAATCGTAATGCTGTAAATATAATTCAAGACTCGGTACATTTGCAAAAACGACCGTTTCACCCGTGTCGTCATAACCACACATACGACCAGGTAAACCCTGTACCTGAGCAGAATCGTTGAAAATTTTCACATTTCGTTCGTACAAAACACCGATATACTTTTTGTTAATCGTATCTGCGCACCTACACAGTTCCATTATAAAAATGCATGTGTGTTTTTTTGGCTCGATATCGAGGATGTCGTTTATATTTTCTTCATCTGTAATTCCGTTATGCTCCTTATAATCCACGTTATCACCATAAATTTCTTTGAAATTATTCATCATCACTCGACTGGCTTCCCCAGTAGGGGTACGTATAATATGATATTTTGGTTTATCTATACCATACCTGTTAATAATGAATTTTCCAAGTTTACGAATGTTTTCCTTGGCTAAATCTTGCTCATCCTTTTTGGAGTCGTTATTGAACCCACATAGCTCATCACATTGATGAATACGGTTTTCGTCGAAAAAATCACGTATTCCCTTGTAACCTGACCCCGGTTTGCCAAATACTACTTTTGACGATTCACCCCATTGTAATCGATCTTTCAACACACCGTCGGGTGTTGCAGAAAATTCAATGACTTTTATATTTTTTTCGTACATAGTTTCGCGTTTCGCGAACGATAATTCCTCGAACATAATATCCATGGTTTGTTTTTTACGAGCCGCAATGTGCATCTCGTCCATGATTATCAACACATCTTTCTTAAAGGTCAATTCGAAAGAGACTCGATCTTTCAAATCGTTACGATGGTAAATTTGGGTTTCTAAAATATTAGGAAACCTATCCTTAACCTGCTTCTTCCATGACTTTGAACTCAAACCCGTTATGAGGTATATGTTTTCAAAATGTATGCAATGTCTTTCTACGTATTGATCAATAATAGAAATCATTGTCCCTGTTTTACCCGCTTGTGTGGGTAATATAGAAGACACGAATAAAACATTTTTATCGTCAAATAGATCATTTATAGTCTTTGCAAACTGTTTCTGACTATCGTAAATCGGAGAAACACCTGATCGATGTTTTTTATTGATTTGTCTTTTAAGGATTTCGCGGTCATCTTCAAATTCGGCTTTTTCTTCACCTAAAAGTGGAAAGTACTGGCGTTCCGTGAGTGTAAGCATATTTTACGTTTATAAATATTTAGATCAAAGTTTTTAATATAGTTTTAGATCTATTTAGATCTATACTTAGGCTTTCTATATCACTTTTAATTTTAATTATAGTTAAAGAATAATTCATTAAACTATACATAATGACTACCTATAACCAAGCCCCGTGTAATTTTAAGTTTAAGATCGCTGCGATCGAAAAGGTCGTTGATGGTGATACCATGGACGTACTCATAGATTTGGGATTTGACGTCATGACGCGCCAACGCGTACGACTTCTCGGTATCGATACCCCTGAATCGCGAACGTCGGATCAAGTTGAAAAGGTATATGGAAAACTCGCGAAGAAAAACCTCATGGAATGGTGTATGAAAGCAGTCGCATCTGAAAAGGACGATATCGAGATCGAATTAAGATGCCCGGAAATGGATAGCCGCGGTAAGTTCGGGCGCGTTCTCGGTGAAATTTGGGTTTCGGAAGATGGGAACTGGACCAATGTGAATCAGTGGATGTGTGAAAACGGACACGCCGTTCCGTACCATGGTCAAAATAAGGACGATGTTAAGGAACAACACATGGTGAATAGACGTATGTTAGCGGATAGGGGTGAATTAGTTATTGATACGCATACTTCCTAACCCATAAATTACACACCCACTTTTCACCCGAATTCACCTGTGTGCCACCGTGTAACGCTTTTTTAGTTATACATTCATAGTTGTTTAACGTATTAAAGAACAAAGCGTCACCCTTTTCCAAACGGTACCGTCTCTTTATATTTGGAAACTCTGTTTCACCACCTTCATACTCGTCATTCAAGGCAATTATGAATGTGTACATGCGTTTATTTTTATCGTCGGGAAACGTATCTTGATGTGGTTTATAAAAACCACCTGGTTTATACCGCAGAATTTGTAAATCTTCACAATTATGTAAAGGTCGATCCGTCATAGAAACGCATTTACGTATAAGTTTATCAACAACTGGATCTTCGGATGCTTTTAGCCACGCTGTTTCACTCTTTCGGATAGATTCGTCTATATCACGACTTTTAGATACCGTCGATGTATGTAATTTTTTAGATGCAATATCTTGTATATGTTTACACTCATCTTCACTTAATACATTTTTTAATACTCTGGGTTTTTCATATATGGGTATGAAAAACCATATAATAAGTAAAAATGATACAAGTAATATAACTTTATTCATTTTCTATTATACTGCAATAATATTATTCTTCAATAAATATTGAGGTGGACACAAAAGTAAGTTTACTATTATATCTGTGTATCTTCCAAATATAGTATCGTAATGAATAATAAATGCTACAAACCAAAAGTAAAGTGAGACGAGGTAGTGTAATTTAGACATACCAAATGCACTTTTAATTACACTTATTATTAAGTTTACATCTAAATACTTTTTATCGTGAATATTCGATTTATAAATGATAACTATGGATAAAAAATTAAATACGAGTTCCATATAATCGAAACCACCTTTTAGTACGTACCCTAATCGTAGAAGATCTACGTGTCTGGATATATAAACAAGTTTATACATGGTTTCGTTTCTATGTAAATGGTAAAATACACTCGCTACGCTACCAAAATTCTCTAGAATCATAAATGGAAAAAGTGATGTAATTGCCGAAGCTATTTCCATTTATGATGTAAACGACTCTCTTCTTAAAGTGCCCGTAACAATATATAATAAGGTACCGAACAATTATACCTATTTCTTATTTTTGTTATGACTCTATTCGAATAATCAGCTAACGCGTGAACGG
>Ga0136655_1001287_pt1 | contig 11236 bp, 8 predicted proteins | sample CPBDNA_2_FD_94863 | JGI IMG/M metagenome (GOLD analysis project Ga0136655, IMG submission 94863) | Freshwater to marine salinity gradient microbial communities from Chesapeake Bay, USA - CPBay_Spr_15_0.8_DNA (version 2) | ecosystem: Environmental > Aquatic > Marine > Coastal | place: USA...
AAATTCATCGATGGTATTATCAATAACCTCTTTAATGAGGATATAAATACCGTCATCAGGGGTAGAACCATCTCCCAGTTTACCGATATACATACCGGGTCTCAGACGAATATGTTCACGCCAATCGAGTGAAATGATATTATCTTCGGAGTAATTATTTTCAAGCATTTTTTTAATACTATATTAAAGTTAAATACAAATAAATTCCCATTGAGGTTATAAATGAGGTAAATTAAGATGTCCTTTACTAATTTTAAAAGAATTTCATAAATTTGTTCTACACAAGAATCTTCTTGTACTTTATAACGTCTGAATGCAAAATTACAAAAAAAGAGTTCTATTAATTTTATATTATTGGCCACCAGAAGGAGGCGTGGGAGTAAGAAGGTGGTTAAAGTTTTCCAAACACCTTTCCGAGTTAGGATGGGAGGTTACTGTCTTTACTGCTGAAAAAAAAAGTTATCTAAATGAGGACCGTAGTCTGCTTAAAGAAATACATTCTGGTATAAAAATCATTAAGTTTCCCATTTGGGAACCATACAGCTATTACAATAAGATGAAAAGTGTTTCTTCCAACACTAAATCATCAAAATCTACCTTTTCCAGCATACTAAATTGGATAAGAGCTAATATTTTTATACCCGATGCCAGAATGTTTTGGATTTTACCCTCAATAAATTATTTAAATAACGAACTTAAAAAAAATCCAGTTGACATTATAATTTCTAGCAGTACACCCCATTCGTCCCACTTGATTGGAATGTACGTATCGAAAAAAAATAAAATTCCTTGGATTTCCGATTTTAGGGATCCTTGGACACAGTATTATTTTCTTCAAAATTTGCCAAATACCCAAATAACACTATCTATTCATAAATATCTTGAAAAATTAGTTTTAAAAAATTCAGATTTAGTAATTACCGTTAGTAATTTTCTTAAAGAAGATTTCTTGCATCGTGGTGCAAAAAAGGCTGAAGCTATTTTAAACGGTTTTGATGATGAAGATTTTAGTATTATTAAAACTGAATTTAGTTCTAAATTTACCCTTATCCATGCTGGTTCTTTAGAAATTGAAAGAAATCCAGTCATTTTATGGGATGTTTTAGTCTCCATATCCAAAGAAATACCCGAATTTAAAGATGACCTAATTATTAATTTGACAGGTAAAATTGATAATTCAATTATCGACCAGTTGAATATAGCTGGTTTAGGTAAAAATCTTAATGTTTCCTCCCATAGACCTCATGAAGAAATTATTCCAGATTTGTATAAAAGCCATATCTTACTATTACCCATACCAGAAAGCGCCGGAAGTGACAAGGGGATAATGCCAGGGAAAATGTATGAATACATGAGAGTTGGTAGTAGTATATTGGCTTTTGGGCCTTTAGATGGAGATGCTGCAAAACTTATAATAAAAACCCAAACAGGAAAAATGTTTAATTTCAAAGATTTTAAGGGTGTTAAAGACTTTATTATCAAAAACTACCTTCTATTCAAGGAAAAGAAGTTTAAAAGGAATGATATAAGTCCCTTTTTGACATCTATTTCAAGAAAAGAAATTGCAAATGATTTATCAATCCATATGACAAAACTTATTACAAAAGATGAATAGAAGAAATTTTTCAAAAACTTTTAGTTCGGCTTTATTTATTTCTGCATTAAATGTTAACAAAAATGCCAACATCAATTTTGCTGCAGATAGTGATATTATTAAGCCACAGAGACTCCTTCCCGGTGATAAAGTTGGCTTAATCACGCCGGGAAGTTATGTTCCCGATGCCGGTTACGAAAAAGCAGTGAATAATCTTACCAAATTGGGCCTGCAAGTGGTTCCTGGAAAGTATGTCAGAGAAAAACGTGGCTTCACGGCAGGAACAGACCAACAAAGACTGGAAGACCTTCATACTTTTTTTGAAGATCCTTCTATTAAAGCTATTTGGTGTGCCCGCGGTGGTTATGGTTGTTCCAGGCTTTTACCCAACATCAATTATGAACTCATCAGAAATAATCCTAAAATACTTATTGGTTACAGTGATATAACGGCCTTACTTCAAGCCATTTTCCTTCGAACTAGCCTGGTAGGGTTTCACGGACCGGTGGCTGCAGCTACCTGGACTCCCTATACGGTTCAACATATTAAAGGCGTTCTCTTTGATTCTTTTACAAAACCTTATGTTATTAATTTGGCAACAGAGGGATTAACCCCTGAAAGAGAGCATTTTAAACCTTACAGCATACAAGCTGGAAAGGTCTCGGGAAGGCTAATGGGTGGTAATGTAAGTCTTCTTGCCGCTCTTGCGGGAACGCCCTTTGCTTTTGATGCCTCCGATAAATTATTGTTCATGGAAGATATTGACGAACGTCCTTATAGTCTGGATAGAATGTTCACCCAATTGAGGCAATCTGCAAATCTTCATAAAGCTAAAGGTTTGATTTTAGGTGTTTTCGAGGGGTGCAATCCTAAAAAAGATGAAGAATCACTATCCCTGAAAGAAACTATTTTTGACCGGCTAAGCGATCTTAATGTACCTGCAGTTTATGGTCTCTCCTTTGGTCATGTACCTAATAATTTTACTTTACCCGTAGGTATATTAGCCGAACTTGATACGGAGAATAAAACGTTAACCTACCTGGAATCTCCCACTGCTTAACCCTTTCTAACGATAATGCTTACCTTAAATGTCCATCCTTTTCAGTTAAAATTACGTCATACTTTCAGAATCACCCATGGTTCCAGAGATTATCAGCCCACGGTTATTATCTCCCTTTCCAACGGTATTTATACTGGTTATGGCGAAGCTACCGCTACTAAATATTATGGACTTGATCAGGATGAAATGATTCAACGCTTTAATGCCTGGAAGCCCATTATTGAATCTACGCCTCTGGTAACGGCAGAGCAATATTGGGAACTGCTTCATCCTCTGCTGAAAAATCATCCCTTCGAACAATGCGCCCTGGACGAGGCAGCACACGATCTTTTAGCTCAGATGGAAGGATTACCTCTTTATAAAAAATGGGGGCTGCAATACCAGAATAATCCTCTGACAGATTATACACTGGGCTTCGGTCCAACGGAGGAAATGGTTGCTAAAATGAATGAAATGCCCTGGCCCATTTATAAAATTAAGCTGGGAACAAAAGATGATTTAAATATCATAAGACATCTTCGAAAGCATACTACCGCTGTTTTTCGGGTGGATGCCAATACCGCCTGGACCGCAGAGGAAACATTAGCTTATGCTCCAGAATTGAAAGATTTGGGCGTTGAATTTATAGAACAACCCCTAAAACCTGAAGACTGGGAAGGTCAAAAGCTCTTGTTTGAAAAATGCGTTTTGCCTGTGATTGCCGACGAGAGCTGTCAAAAGGAGGACGATGTAAAACGCTGCGCCGGGTATTTTCATGGGGTAAATATTAAACTAATGAAATGTGGCGGACTTACCCCCGCCCTTCGGATGATACAAGAAGCTAAAGAACTGAATATGAAAGTTATGGTTGGTTGTATGACGGAGTCATCCGTTGGCATTACAGCCATTGCCCATCTATTGCCTTTGTTAGATTATGTCGATATGGATGGCGCTCTTTTAATGTCTAATGACCCTGCTGAAGGGGCTGTCATAGAACATGGGGAGGTAGTTCTTCCCCATCGAAATGGTATCGGCGCTAAACTTAATTGATCAATCTATTAGCTTGAAAAATATTCATTTATGATGTATAACCTGAGTCATCAACCAGGCAGATGGATGTTTTGTGAAGGGTCCGCCCTTTTATATTTTAGTGGAACAAGCTATTTGGGTATAGCAAATAACCCCGTTTTTCATGAAAGGTTAGCCTCCTCCATAAGTCAGTATGGCAGTAATTTTGGAAGTTCCAGGGTAGGATTCATGCGCCTGGCTGTTTATGAAGAAACGGAGGAATTATTGGCCAGGTACCTTGGACAGGAAGCAGCATTAACCGTTTCATCGGGCACTTTAGCAGGGATTTTAGCCTATAAGGTTTTTACCACTGTCGGTGAATTAATATTTGCCCCTAATGCTCATCCAGCCCTTTGGTTAGATATCCCTGAAAGTTTTAGCAGCAGAAGCGAGTGGGAAGAAACTTGTATTTTAAAAAGCCATCAGTCTGGTCCACCTCTTTTTATTTACAGTAATGCCATTGATTCCCTACAAGTTATAGAATATGATTTTAATTGGCTACAAAGACTGGGAAATAAGCGAGAAATTATATTGGTTCTAGACGAATCCCATACACTGGGTATCCGGGGAAAGGACGGTAGTGGTATTTTGTCGTCCCTGACCTTGCCTGAACAGGTTCAGGGTGTCGTAATAGGTAGTTTGGGTAAAGGATTGGGCATTCCCGCCGGTATCATTGCTGGCAATAAATATTGGATAGACAAAATATGGAATAGCCCTCATTTTGGTGGAGCATCGCCTGCTTCGCCCGCTTATTTAGATACCTGGATTCAAATGCAAGACCATTATAAAGCTTTGCGTACCGTTTTATATCAAAATTTAATCCAATTTGAAAATCTCATTGGAGCTGAAAATCAGGTATTAAGAAGTGTCCCTGAATACCCTGTGCATTTTTCGACAAAAAAAACGCTATCAAACCATTTACTCCTTCATCAAATGTACGTCTCCCATTTCCCCTACCCAACGTCACAGGACGAGCCCATCACCAGAATAGTTTTGAGTGCGCTCCACTTACCTGAAGATATTGAAAGACTTGCCACGGCCATATTAAGTTACGACCCTAAGTTGTAGTTTGCTTTGAATTTTCTAAAAACAACTTGTGACTATCATCCGGAAATAGCAGGCTGCCCATTATGATAAAAAAAAGACTAACTCCACCTCCAATCAGAATACTTGGTATATGGCTATGAAAGACGAATTCTGATAATGTCCAGGCAAACAATCCACTAATCATGCTCAAAATAGCCCCAATCCTTGACGTTGATGTCCAAAATAACCCTGCGGTTAAGGGAAAAAACAAGGCAACTAAACTTAACGCCGAGGACATACCGACCAACTCGTAAATATTTGATTTACTTGTTGCCAGAAATGCAGCACAAATGGCTACACCCACTACAGAAAGCCTCATCGTGTGAAGCATTAATTTATCGGAATTATTCCTCAACATTGGCCTTAAAATATTCTCTCCAATGACCGTTGCCGGAGCTAAAATAGCCCCGGAAGTCGTACTTAAAATAGCAGACAGAAGGGCACCAAAAAAAACGATTTGTAAAAATAATGATCCGTGTTCTAACACAATGACCGGAATAATCATTTGGGTATCCGCCGGATTCGATGATGGGTATAAGTAGTTTGCGCATAGCCCGATAAATAAAGGGATTAAGCCCACTGTTAAATACATAAAACCAGCTATCACCCCTGCTTTAACGGCAGTATTTTCCGATTTTGCTGCCATAACCCTCTGAAAAACGTCTTGTTGGGGTATAGAACCCAGTCCTATGGTAATCCACGCGGCGAAATATTCCATCACAGCCATTGGATTTGCTTCGGGTAAGAAACGAAAAAAGCCTTCGGGTTGAGCATCTAAAACCACCTGAATGCCTCCCGCCTGATTTGACAAAGAATAGGCCAGGAACAGTAAACCAATGATAATCATAATGGATTGAACGGCATCGGTAATAGAAACAGCCCACATTCCCCCAAAATAGGTATAAAATACTACCACGACCGTACATAATATAATACCATAAATTAAGGGTATGCCAACAATTGTTTTCAGCACAATGGCCAAAGCGACCAATTGAGCGGCAATCCATCCAAAATAAGAGGGAATCATAAAAACAGCGGAAGTAATTTCAGCTGTTCTTCCAAATCTCATTTTAAAAAAATCATTGAAAGTTAAAATATTTAATTTGTATAAAGGCCTGGCATAAATGAGACCGACGAGAACTAAGCAAAGAGCGGCACCAAAGGGATCTTCAATAATACCTAGAACACCGTTTTCTGCAAATTCTGCCGGCGCACCCAGTATGGTTTCCGAGCCAAACCAGGTAGCAAATAAAGCGCAGGCTGCCAGACTTGTGGGCAACCGACGCCCGGCGATAACAAAATCTTTGGTTGTTTTAACTTTACTTGAAGCCCACCAACCAATAAAAACGGTACCAAGCAGATAAATACCTATAAAAACCAATAAATATCCATGTATCATAATCCCCAACTTACCATTCCGTACTGAACAAACTGATATGGAAGGACTTTGCCCCCAATTTTTTCTAAAGATCTAATAACCTTAAACTTATGATTTTCAGGGGCATAAAAAATCATAAATCCCCCGCCACCAGCGCCTGAAATTTTCCCACCAGTAGCGCCTGCATTCATAGCTGTTTCATAATAAAGATCAATAGAATCATTGGTAATACCCTGCGCTATTGCCTTTTTCTGCTGCCATCCAAAATGAAGAATTTCTCCGATCTGATTGACTTCACCTTTCAGGAGCGCTTCCTTCATTAAAATGGCCTGCTCCTTTAACTGGTGCATGGCATCAATGGAAGATAAAACATTATTATTTACATTATCTTGTTGCTTTTGAATAATAGAGGATGAAAGCCTGGAAGTTTCTGTAAAAAATAATACCAAATTATTCTCCAATTCAAAAAGCACCTTTTCCTTAATTCTTAAAGGGTTGACAATCACCTTGTCATTCGCTCCAAATTCCATGTAATTGAAGCCGCCAAAAGTAGCAGCATATTGATCTTGTCTTCCCCCGGCCATTTTCAAATCTTCCCGTTCAATGGAATAGGCTAAATGAGCTATATCATATTCTCCAAGGGGAAGTTTGAACGCCTCTACAAAAGCACCTAAAATAGCGACTACTAAGGTAGAAGAAGAACCTAATCCTGAACCAGGAGGAGCATCTACATAAGTGGTCAATTCAAAACCCTTCACCGGAAGATTGAAATCCTTTACCAACCGATTAAAAACGCCCTTTGCCAAATCTAAATTACCATCCAGCCTTAAAAGGGGACTCACCTCGATATTCACCTCTTCCTGCTTGTCCATGGCCTTTAGAACCACGTGGTGATCATCTCTCAGCTTTAGAAAAGCGTAGGCAAATAAACTAATCGTCGCGTTTAAAATGGCACCGCCATATTGATCTGTGTAAGGACTAACATCTGTTCCACCACCTGCTAACCCAATACGCAAGGGTGCTTTACAGCGAACCATCATATTCAACCATTTTGAGATAAGTCAATCAAATTTTTAGTCATAACCGACCAAAGATATTTCTTTTTTTCCTGACGTAAGCCCTTTTCTAAGATTTGGACCTGCCCGGGATTTTCGTAAAAATAATCTATTTTCGCTGCAATGTCCGCTGCATTTGGCGAAACCAAGTAACCAGAAATTCCATCGGGAACAATTTCAGCTAAACCACCAACATCAGTTACAATCATTGGTTTTTCGAAATGATAGGCAATTTGAGTGACGCCACTTTGCGTTGCATGCTTATAAGGTTGAACAACAAGATCGGCGGCACAAAAGTAAAGTCCAACTTCCTCATTGGAGATAAAATGATTTTTCCAAATCAATTTATCCTCCATTCCCCATTTCTTTGCCAGATCGAAATAAGGTTTTTCGTCTGTGTAAAACTCACCGGCTATAATTAATTTTACGTTTTCACTTTTTGTTTTTGCCAATCCTTCTATTAGTAATTCAAGCCCTTTGTAGGGTCTGATAAATCCGAAGAACAACAGCACTTTTTCGTCTTCATTTAATCCAAAATAATTCCTCGCAATCATTTTATCTACAGGAGGTCCAAAATTATCAAATAATGGATGAGGGCTTAGAACACATTTCTTTTTAAGGGTAAATCGCTTTACATCGGAAGCCACGGAATGGCTCATTGCTAAGAAAGCATCTATATTCCAAACGAAGAATGAAGTAAGTAAAGCGTCTAAAAACCTTTTTTCATGAGGAATGATGTTATCTAAAATGGCCAGTCTTTTAATCGATTTCCTCCACCCGGCTATCATAGAAATAACGCCAAAACAAGGGGCCATAAAAGGAAGCCAATATTTAAAGAGAATGATGTCAGGCTTTTGAGATAGTAAGAACAAGCCATTCCGAATCCAGGAAAATGGATTTATGGCATTAACCTGTCTTGTGATATGTAGATTTTCCGGAGCGGGACTATCACTGAATTGTGTTTTTCCGGGAAATAAAAAAGAGGGGTATTGTAGCGTAAAATTTAAAATCATTACTTCATGACCTTCCTCTTGAAATTGTGTCATTAACCTTTCATTGAAAGAAGCAAGTCCGCCTCTGAATGGGTGCGCTGTGCCGATCAAAATTATTTTCACGCCATATCTTATTGATGAACCTCAAAAATAATCTATTTTATGTACTTTTGAGGACTTTTACATTGGTTTACCAACAATACAATCATGCAAGAAATTATTACTAAAAGATTTAAAGAGTCTGTTGAAAGTAAACAAGCCCTTTTAAATAATACGGCATTAACCATTCTAATGAGTGAAATGGCTCAACGGATGATTGCTGCGCTTCGCAATGGCAATAAAATAATGTTTTGTGGAAATGGTGGCAGTGCTGTCGATGCCATGCATCTTGCCGCTGAACTCTCCGGCAGATACTACTTTGACAGAAAACCATTAAATGCTGAAGCATTAAGTGCTGATAATGCTTTTTTAACGGCCGTAGCTAACGATTATGGGTACGAAAAGGTCTTTTCCCGTTTACTTACCGCCAAAGGGAAACCAGGTGATATTCTGTTGGGGCTTTCAACCTCCGGCAACTCACAAAATGTTATCAATGCTTTTGAATATGCCAGGGAAAACGATATTATTACCATAGGTTTTACTGGACAAAATACATGCAAAATGGACCCATTAAGTGATTATCTTTTTAAGGCTCCATCTACTGATACCCCAAGAATTCAGGAATGTCACATGCTGGTAGGACATATTTTATGCGAATTAGTGGAAATTGATTTTTTAAGAGATACCGCAATAGCTTAGATTCCAACCTTTATGACAACGGAGGAATACAGGGAATTGGCAGAAACCATTCCTAAAACACCAGGCGTTTACCGATTTTGTAAACAGGACGGTACCATTCTTTATGTAGGGAAAGCTAAAAACCTGAGGAATAGGGTTTCTTCTTATTTTGGAGAGAGACGGGATCGTCTTTTTCGAACCCGCATCATGGTTAAAAATGCTGATTTCCTCAATTTTACCATGGTCGAATCTGAAACAGATGCGCTGCTTTTAGAAAGTGCTCTCATAAAGGAGCATCAGCCAAGATATAATGTTTCCCTCAAAGATGATAAATCCTACTCCTATATTTGCATTAAAAATGAACGATTCCCAAGGGTAATCATTACCCGCAGAGTCATTAGAGATGGATCAGTTTATTTTGGACCTTATACCTCAAAAGGCAGGCTAAAAATAATATTAGAATTAATCAGACAATTATTTCCTCTAAGAACCTGTGTTTTTAATCTGAGTGAAGAAAATATTAGAGATGGAAAAGTTAAGCTTTGCCTCGAATACCATATAAAAAATTGCATGGGCCCCTGTGCAGGACTAGAATCAGAGCTTATCTACAATGAAAAAATAGAACAAATTAAGAATATTCTTAAAGGCCATTTTAGTTCCGTATTACAGCATTTTAAAAAAATAATGAACCAATATGCTGAAGAACTGGCCTTTGAAAAAGCACAGGCTATTAAAGAAAAATTAGCTGCTTTTGAAGACTATCAGGCTAAATCCACCATTGTAAGCCATACGATAAGAGATGTTGATGTTTTTACTATTTTAACAGATGAAAAAGAGGCCTATATTAATTATTTGAGGGTGGTCAATGGGGCTATCATACAGGCACATACGCAGGAACTTACCCTTCAACTGGAGGAAGAAGAACCGGAAGATTTACTGTCGTTAGCTATTCCAATCATCAGGGATCGGTTCAATAGCTTTGCTCCTGAAATAATTACGTCAATCCCTGTTGTCTTAACTGAAACCAATGTAAAAAATACAGTACCCCAAATTGGTGATAAGAAAAAATTACTTGAACTCTCGGAAAGAAATGTGCTTTACTACAAACTTCAAAAAAAGAAAGATCTTTTAAGTAAAGAAAAGAAACAAACACCTACGGAAAGGATTTTGAAGCAATTACAAAAAGACCTAAATATGCCTGAAGTACCTTTTCATATTGACTGCTTTGACAACTCTAATATACAAGGTACCCACCCAGTTTCTTCTTGTGTTGTATTCAAAAATGCCAAACCATCAAAAAAAGATTACCGCCATTTTCATGTTAAAACAGTCATTGGGCCCAATGATTTTGCGAGTATGGAAGAAGTTGTTTATCGCAGATATAAGAGGATTTTAGACGAAGGGAAGGATTTACCACAATTAGTAGTCATTGACGGAGGTAAAGGCCAGTTGGGTGCCGCTATGAAAAGCATAGAACAACTGGGATTAAGTGGAAAAATGACCGTTATAGGTATTGCCAAGCGATTAGAAGAAATATTTTTCCCCGGCGATGCAATACCGCTCTACATTAATAAAAAGTCAGAATCATTAAAATTAATTCAACAAGCCAGAAATGAAGCGCATAGATTTGCCATAACTTTCCATAGAACGATAAGGTCCAAAAATTTTATCCAATCGGAATTAGAAAATATTCAGGGGATTGGGGAAAAAACAATACAGACATTATTGAGCGCTCTTGGTTCAGTAAAAAAAATAGTGGAAGCCAGCGATGAGACCCTCACCAGTCTTTGTGGAGAACACAGAGCAAAATTACTTCGCGCCTACTTTGATTTAAAATCGTCCAGTGAAACGCAACCAAAGCTATAAACTTTTAGTACGCCCCCCATCGACAATAATACTGGTTCCTGTGACATAAGAAGCTGCCGGACTGGCTAAAAAGGAGGCAACATCGGCTATTTCCTCAGGTGTACCAAAACGTCTCATTGGGATGGATAATTTACTTTGACTTATTTGTTCTTCCTTGGAAAGGCCATTTTGCTTAGCCCAAATCTCCATTAAAGTATCCAACCTTTCCGTAGCGGTAAATCCTGGAAGAATATTATTAACAGTAATCCCGTAGGGCGCCACTTCATTTGCCAGCGTTTTTGCCCAGGACGCCATGGCAGCTCGGGTGGTATTGGACACTCCCAATCCATCAATTGGCATACGAACAGAGGTACTTATAATGTTGATAATTCTACCATACCC